>BNJS01001583.1_pt1 | contig 234162 bp, 218 predicted proteins | sample 8540461 | NCBI WGS metagenome assembly BNJS01 (sample SAMD00202454, study PRJDB9452) | human saliva metagenome | isolation source: human saliva | place: Japan
CGCAGAGTAATCGAAAAAAATAGTACGGAATTTCTTTTATCATATAAAGCTTTAAAGGGGTCGAATTCGACTCCTTTAAACCAGGATAAATAAGGACGTCTCCCGTTATTCACTAGAGTTGACGGGGGCGTTCTTTTTTGCTAAATAGTCGTGTTGTAATTGTGAAGCACCACAGCTACAACCGCTCGGATTAGAGTACAAAAGACCGGAATCGGCACTTTAAACTGGCGAGTCTTAGTCTAAAATATAGGAGGTGCAATATGTACGCAATCGTAAAAACTGGTGGAAAACAAGTTAAAGTTGAAGTTGGTCAAGCAATCTACGTTGAAAAATTAAACGCAGAAGCTGGCGACAAAGTAACTTTCGAAGAAGTAGTATTTGTAGGTGGAGATGACGTTAAAGTTGGTGCTCCATTCGTAGCAGGTGCAACTGTTGAAGGAACTGTTGAAAAACAAGGCCGTCAAAAGAAAGTTGTAACTTTCAAATACAAACGTCGTAAAGACTCACACCGTAAACAAGGTCACCGTCAACCTTATACAAAAGTTGTTATTGACGCAATCAACGCTTAATCACGATGATTCAAGTGACTGTACACAAGAAGAACCAACGTATCGTTTCCTTTGAAATGACTGGTCATGCAAACTTTAGTGAACACGGTTCAGATATCGTTTGCGCAGGGGTATCGGCTCTAGCCATTACAACTGTGAACAGCATTGAAAAGTTAGCAGGATACCAACCGATTGTCGAAGTCGACGAGGTTGAGGGTGGTTACTTATATATGGAAGTTGTAGAAGACTTGACGAAAGAGCAAGAACATACAACTCAAATTTATTAAATAGTCTATTACTAGGGTTAGAAGATATTCAATCGGAATATCAAGACTTTCTAGCTGTAACTGTTGCATAATCAATCAAGGAGGTGCACAACTATGTTAAAAGTGAATTTACAATTATTCGCCCATAAAAAAGGGGGCGGTTCTACATCAAACGGACGTGACTCACAAGCGAAACGTCTAGGTGCTAAACGTGCTGACGGACAATTCGTTTCAGGTGGTTCAATTTTATACCGTCAACGTGGAACAAAAATCCATCCAGGTGAAAACGTAGGTAGAGGTGGAGACGATACTTTATTTGCTAAAGTAGACGGAATTGTACGTTTCGAACGTAAAGGCCGTGACAAAAAACAAGTATCTGTATATCCAGTAATCGCTGCTGAATAATATTGAGTAGGATGTGACATTCAGTCACATCCTTTTTTTTAAGAAAAATGAGAGATTCACAAAACTACTTCGAACGTTTCAGATATCTCTATAATTGCTATACTAGCTGCAAGGGAGGAAGCCTTTCGTCTTCCTTCCTCTCAAGCTTCAAACTGACTCTAGGAAATGAATTTCCAGAGTCAGTAATTCACATTGAGTACAATCGCTAGTATTGCTATTATAGAATCTGAAAGTTCTTCGTAGTTTTGTTAGCAAAAAATGTGAATGAACCTATTTCATAGTTTTCAAAGCTCAAAAAGTCTTAAAAATAGAAGGAGGGATTCTTATCGAAGCAGGTAAAGAAATTAAAGCGTTCGAAGAATTGGCAAAAGCTGTAGAGGTGCTTCAAAAAGAAATCGGTTATTCGAATATAGAGGCGCTGGGTGAGACGTTACAAAATATCGTGAACGATAACACTGCGCAACAAGTCGAAGGATTGCCAAGTCAAAAAGTCGCTGAAGAATTAAACAAAGCGTATCAACAATTAGATTTAACAAGCTATTCGAGTGAAGAAATTCGCCGTATGATTCAATTCACGTTCTTGAAAGCCGCTAAAGAAGATGGCTTACAAATGAACCATCAAATGACGCCGGACGCCATCGGGTTACTCGTAGCGTATATGATAGATCAAATGACGAAGAAGACGAACCACTACAAATTGCAGACTTTGCGGCAGGGAGTGGGAACTTGCTCAGCACGATTTTATTATTCTTGCAATCTGCTGGGAAAACTGTGAGTGCAACAGCCATCGATAATGACGAAGTGCTTGTTCACTTAGCCTTGCAAGCATTTGCCTTAGAGCAGTTGGATGTGAAGACTTCCTTACAAGATGGACTCCAAGATTCACTCGTGGATCCACAAGACTTCGTGGTGAGTGATTTACCAGTCGGCTACTATCCAGTAGATGCGAATGCCGCTCGTTTTGAAACGAAAAACGACGAAGGACATTCCTTCGCACATCACTTACTCATCGAGCAACAAGTGCGTTACTTGAAAGAGGCAGGAGTTGGATTCTTTATCGTTCCAACGAACCTTTTTGAGACACCTGAAGGAGAGAAGTTACTTTCTTATTTACAAAAAGAAACATATGTGCAAGCCATGCTGGCATTTCCACGCAATCTCTTCAAAGATGTGCAATTTAGCAAGTCGTTTTTAATCGTTCAAAAACGTGGAAAAGGCGCAAAACAAGTGAGTCAAGTGCTCCTTGGAGATATCCCAGAATTTAAGAACAGAGAAAAATTCAGAAAATTCACTCTAACATTCGAAAAATGGGTACAAGAAATGTTATAATAAATCTGTTAGACCCACTAAAGGGCTTAATTTGAAATTAAAGGAGAATGTGCATGTCAAAATCAATCGCGATTAATGCAGGAAGTTCAAGCTTGAAGTTCCAATTATTTAATATGCCACAAGAAGAAGTAGTGGCTAAAGGTTTAGTAGAACGTATTGGATTAGGGGATTCAATCTTCTCAATCAGCTACAGAGACGACCAAAAATTTGAAGTGGTAGAAGATATTCCAAACCACGAAGTTGCGGTAGAAAAATTACTAGAACAATTAGTAGCTTTAAACATTATTTCTTCATTTGACGAAATCACTGGTGTTGGTCACCGTGTCGTTGCTGGTGGAGAATTATTCAAAGATTCAGCTTTAGTAGATGACACTGTTATCCAACAAGTTGAAGACTTAGCAGAATTTGCACCATTACACAACAAAGCTGAAGCGGTAGGAATGCGCGCATTCAAACACATCTTACCAGACATTACAAGTGTTGCTGTATTCGATACTTCATTCCATACAACAATGCCTAAGAAAGCTTACTTATACAGCATTCCAATGGAATACTACAAAGAATTCAAAGCTCGTAAATACGGAGCTCACGGAACAAGCCACCGCTACGTTTCACGCCGTGCTGCTGAATTATTAGGTAAACCAGTTGAAGAATTAAAAATCATCACTTGCCACTTAGGTAACGGTGCTTCAATCACTGCGGTTGATGGCGGTAAATCTGTAGATACTTCTATGGGATTCACTCCATTAGCAGGGGTTACAATGGGTACTCGTTCTGGTGATATCGATGCTTCATTAGTAGCGTTCTTAATGAACAAATTAAACATTACAGACGTTAACGAAATGGTTGACATCTTAAACAAAAAATCAGGTCTATTAGGCCTTTCAGGTGTATCAAGCGACATGCGTGACGTTGAAGCTGCAAGTGCAACAAACGAAGATGCTAAAGTTGCAGTGGAAATTTTCGTTGACCGCGTTCAAAAATACATTGGACAATATGTTGCTGTTATGAACGGTGTGGACGCTATCGTCTTCACTGCTGGTATCGGTGAAAACTCTAAATCAATTCGTTCTCGTATCATCAACGGTTTAACTTGGTTCGGTTGCGATATCGATCCTGAGCGTAACGATACTCGTTCAGAAGCAATCATTTCTTCTGAAGGTGCGAAAGTGACTGTATTAAACATCCCAACTAATGAAGAGGTTGAGATTGCGCGTGACATCGAACGTTTACGCAAATAAAAATACAAACTGAAGGTTTGAAGAGAAACTTCTAAATCCTTGGATTTGTTTATAGTAGTGAATGTAGGAGACCGGCTCGAGCCTGTAGTCTCTCACCTATCGAATTCAAAGAGCCCCATGGCGGAATATCCGCTGTGGGGCTCTATTTCATTTCGATTCTTATTCCCTACTATCACTACTATAAAATCCAAGGTTTATCCGTTTCTCTTCAAAGGTGCAGATTATTGCGTAAATCCTCCTCAGTTAAATACGAGACAAATGCCTTGAAAGGTGATTGCGTAAATCCTTCTCAGTTAAATACGCGACAAGGAGTGTGGTAGTGGAGACCGGATTTTACCTGTCAAATTCAAAGGCTCTCTTGGCGATAAATCGCTGAGAGAGCCTATTTCATTTGTCGTTGTTGTTATAGAATTTTTTTGGATTTTTTTGGAAATTTTAATTGCTAGAGGTCGGGTCAAGCGTCGAATGCTTGCTCGGGGTTATATGGGCGGAGTAAGCCCCTAATTTAGTACCCTAAAAATTAATTATACCGCTACTGAACATGAAAAAAAAGACTTTTAAGCAGAAAAAAAGAGGAGTAAAATTAGTGTATACATAAAATAAAAAGCAAAGGAGCGATTTCTATGGATAGCGGAATTTATGTTTTAGTAGGTATTGTTATTTTTGGCTATTTTAGTAATTTCTGGCCTTTTACTTATTGCTAAAAAAAGCTCACAAGTAACAATTAATAAAAAAATCAAGGAGTTCTTAACAATGGGTTTAAAAAGCAATTTTTGCCTTTTAAAAAAAAGCAACAAAAAGCTATGGGGATTTTTATTAGTTGTGTTTCTGATCTATTCTTTTTACGACCCTTCAATTTTTTCTAGTCATCAATTTCGTATGGGGTTTTTAGCTCTGTGGACAGGAGATTTTTTATATTTCTTTTTATGGAAAAATCCAAGAGATGTATATGATAAGTGGTGGTAAAAATGAGGTTTGATTTAAATTATTTAGGAGTTATTACGCAATGGAGGTGGCAATAATGAGAAAATTGAGTGGTTTCAGAGTCTTTTTATTTGGGTTTTTAGGTTACATTTCATTAGCGACGTTTCTTAATATGGTTTTTTGGATTTGAGCATTGGAATCGAGAGTTTAAATTTGTTTTTGTATTCTTTGTCCTATGGTTAATTTCGATATTTATGAACAAAGGATATTTCGATAAATTTTTACTATCCAAAAAATAGTTTTTTAAAATTAAAATAATGCTGTAATAGTGTACTCAAAACCGAGTACTAGAGCTATTTTTTGTTCCCAGTCGTTTAACCTGTACTACAGGATTCATCATGAATGTGGGGATAAAATACCTTATGCTCTTCACAACATTTAGCCTAAATTTTTAATGTCGAACCCTCGGACGTATTGAAGTTTTAATTACTCAATTGGGGTGGTAATAATGTTTAAAAAAATAAAAGATTCATATAATTTTTTTCGGTTCCTGTTTTTAAGTCTTACGATTTTTTTGAAGTTTTTCACTTGATATTTTTTTATGATATTTTTTTATGGTGAAAGCTTTGGTGATAGTATTTCTTTTGAACGAGTAATGTTACTTACTTTTATCTATGGGTATTCACATTTATAAAAAAATATGAACAACCACCCGGAATAGGATATCAAAATGAAGATAAGGAGGAAGTTATATGAGACCACTGTTTTTATTTAATATGGATCGTATTACTTATGTTTGGAATATATTTAAGAAAGAAAAATATTGTTAAAGTACCTTTTATGGTTGGAAATTTTTTTATTTGTTTTTGTTTGTTTTTGATTTTTTTGTAACTTTATACTCTTATGTATTGTTTATCCCATAATAAACAAAATCACCCTGAAAAAGGGTGATTTATGGTCATATTAACTTTGAGGTGTTTGTTATGAATAGATGGTTTAAATATATTATAGTTAGTACTATTATGGCATCTAGTATTTTTCTTTTTTTGGTTTATTATCAAAAAGGGGGAATATAAATATGAGGTTTTCCTTGTAATGTTTATTTTAAATGTGCCTGTATTTTTTGATAAAAAAAGTTCACAAGTAACAATTAATAAAAAATCAAGGAGGTCTTAACAATGGTTAAAAAAGCAATTATTGCCTTTAAAAAAGCAACAAAAGCTATGGGGCTTTTATTAGTTGTGTTTCTGATCTATTCTTTTTACGACCCTTCAATTTTTTCTAGTCATCAATTTCGTATGGGGTTTTTAGCTCTGTGGACAGGAGATTTTTTATATTTCTTTTTATGGAAAAATCCAAGAGATGTATATGATAATTGGTGATAAAAATGAGGTTTGATTTTTAAATATCAACGTTTAGTTAACTTTTATTATTAAAAAAATAATTCAAAAACCACCCTGAATAGGGTGGGGAACTGACCCCAAAAAGTGAGAATTTAATAAAAAGACACCTCCATGTGCATTTGATTATATTGTGTCAAATCCAACTTGGAGGTGTTTTTATTTAGTTCTCATTTACGGGGGTCAGTGCCAAAAAACACTTGACTTAATTAATGAAAAGGGTGATACTATGTTCAAGCAAATACTTGAATGATATTGAGGTGAGAATATGATTAAAAAAGATACTTGTGAAATTTATTGTTATGACGAAGAAAAGGTCAATCGAATACAAGGTAATTTACAGACAGTAGATATTTCTAGTGTTGCCCAAATGTTAAAAGCTATTGCAGATAAAAATAAAGCAAAAATTACCTATGCATTGTGTCAAGATGACGAACTGTGTGTGTGTGATATTGCAAATATTATAGGTGTTACGGTTGCAAATGCCTCTCATCACCTGCGAACGCTCCATAAGCAAGGGATTGTTAAGTTTCGAAAAGAGGGAAAACTTGCATTTTATTCATTAGATGATGAGCATATCAGACAAATTATGATAATTGCATTGGCACTTAAGAAAGAGGTTAAGATCAATGTCTAGCGGGAAAGCAAAACAGTTCGAAGAAGAAATGAAAGCCTATCGTGTTCAAGGATTTACTTGTACTAACTGTGCAGCCATTTTTGAAAATAATGTTAAAGAACTTCCCGGTGTTCAGGATGCGAAAGTAAATTTCGGAGCATCTAAAGTTTATGTTAAAGGGACGACAACCATTGAAGAATTAGAAAAAGCAGGAGCATTTGAAAATTTAAAAATTCGAGATGAAAAAGAACAAAGGGTAGAAGGAGAACCTTTTTGGAAGCAGAAAGAAAACATTAAGGTATATATATCAGCTCTTTTACTTGTAGTTGGCTGGTTCTTAGGAGAGCAGTATGGTGAAGAGCATGTTCTACCGACAATTGGTTATGCAGCGTCCATTTTAATCGGTGGATATTCGTTATTTATTAAAAGGTCTCAAAAAAATTTAAGCAGATTAAATTTCGATATGAATACGCTTATGACTATTGCCATTACAGGAGCTGCAATTATTGGTGAATGGGGTGAAGGGGCAACCGTTGTTATCCTATTTGCGATTAGTGAAGCATTAGAGCGTTATTCAATGGATAAAGCACGTCAATCTATTGAATCTTTAATGGATATTGCCCCAAAAGAAGCGTTAATTCGACGAGGCAATGAAGAAATGATGATTTATGTTGATGAGATTCAAGTTGGAGACATCATGATAGTTAAGCCCGGTCAAAAGTTAGCAATGGATGGAATAGTGGTTAAAGGTACATCGACATTAAATCAGGCTGCGATTACAGGTGAAAGTGTTCCAGTAACGAAAATCACAAATGATGAAGTATTTGCAGGAACCTTGAATGAAGAAGGGTTACTTGAGGTTAAAGTAACAAAACGAGTTGAAGATACCACTCTTTCAAAAATCATTCACTTGGTAGAAGAAGCCCAAGCAGAACGGGCCCCCTCTCAAGCGTTTGTCGAGAAATTTGCAAAATACTATACACCAGCTATTGTCATACTAGCTCTTTTAATTGCAGTAGTTCCACCATTATTTGGCGGAGACTGGAGCCAATGGATTTATCAAGGATTAGCTGTATTAGTGGTTGGTTGTCCTTGTGCCTTAGTAGTCTCAACTCCAGTTGCTGTGGTTACAGCAATAGGAAATGCAGCGAAAAATGGTGTATTAATTAAAGGTGGTATCCATTTAGAAGCAGCAGGACACTTAAAAGCGATAGCATTTGATAAAACAGGAACATTAACCAAAGGGATTCCAGCTGTAACAGACATTGTGACATATGGTAGAAATGAAAATGAATTAATAACCATAACATCAGCCATTGAAAAAGGATCGCAGCACCCTCTTGCTTCAGCGATTATGCGAAAAGCAGAAGAAAATGGATTAAAATTCAATGAAGTAACAGTAGAGGATTTTCAATCCATTACAGGTAAAGGCGTTAAAGCCAAAATAAATAATGAAATGTATTATGTGGGAAGTCAAAATCTTTTTGAGGAATTACACGGAAGCATTTCAAGTGATAAAAAAGAAAAAATTGCCGATATGCAAACTCAAGGTAAAACGGTGATGGTGTTAGGAACAGAAAAAGAAATTCTTTCGTTTATTGCCGTAGCCGATGAAATGAGGGAATCGTCTAAAGAAGTTATCGGCAAGTTGAACAATATGGGAATCGAAACAGTGATGCTAACAGGCGATAACCAAAGGACGGCAACAGCCATCGGAAAACAAGTTGGTGTTTCGGATATTAAAGCTGACTTACTTCCAGAAGATAAGCTTAATTTTATTAAAGAACTTCGAGAAAAACATCAAAGTGTGGGGATGGTCGGAGATGGCGTGAATGATGCTCCAGCCCTTGCGGCATCTACCGTTGGTGTAGCAATGGGTGGTGCTGGAACTGATACAGCTTTAGAAACGGCTGACATCGCCTTAATGTCTGATGATTTGAGTAAATTGCCATATACAATAAAATTAAGTCGTAAGGCTTTAGCAATCATCAAGCAAAACATTACCTTCTCTTTGGCGATTAAATTAGTGGCATTACTTTTGGTCATGCCCGGTTGGTTAACACTTTGGATAGCGATATTTGCTGATATGGGAGCAACTTTACTTGTAACATTAAACAGTTTACGCTTATTGAAAATCAAAGAATAGGTTCTAAAATGGGTGTACTGACCCCAAAAAGTTAGACAATGAATTTAAGCAAAGGATTTAGTTCTCATTTACGGGGGTCAGTGCCTTCCAGTAATGCTTTTTTTCTTCAAGTCATTTGTCATGTGTTCTAGTTCGCTATATAATAAGTATATCTTTACTTTGAAGGAGTACTTATGACTCAAGGAATTATTATTAAAGCGTTGAGCGGGTTCTACTATATTGAATCGGATGGAGTAATCTATCAAACTCGTGCGCGCGGAGTTTTCCGCAAACGAGGCCAATCGCCACTTGTTGGGGATGTGGTGGAGTTCGAGAGTAGTAACTTGCAAGAAGGAACACTAACAAAAATTTTGCCGCGAAAGAATGCCATCGTGCGTCCGCCTGTTGCCAATGTGGATGTCGGGATTATCGTGATGTCGGCTGTCGAACCAGAATTTTCGACGCATCTAGTGGACCGCTTCCTCGTCTACTTGGAAGGCTTGGATGTGAAACCAGTCATCATGATTACGAAGACCGACTTGCTGGACGTGGCAGGAATGTCTCGTCTTGTGGACATTAAGGCACGTTATGAGAAAATCGGATATCCGGTTTATTTCGGGCAAGAAGTGATGAAGGATAAGGCGCCGCTTTTAGAAAGCCTACGTGGTGAGAAGGTCATCTTCTTAGGGCAGTCAGGGGTTGGAAAATCGACCTTGCTGAACGAGATGATTCCAGATTTAAACCAAGAAACGGGAGAGATTTCGAATGCGTTAGGGCGTGGGCGTCATACGACCCGTCACGTATCGCTTCATGAAATCGAAGGCGTGTGGATTGCGGATACTCCGGGATTCAGTACGGTTGATTTTATGGAGATTGAAAAGGAAGACTTACCGCATTTATTCCCTGAGTTTGTCGAAGTAGAGCATGAATGTAAATTCAGAGAGTGTTCGCACCAACATGAGCCAAACTGCGCCGTGATTCAACGCGTGGAGTCAGGAGACATTTGGCAAGAGCGATACGACCATTATTTGAATTTCTATGAAGAACTGGACCAAAGAAAACCAGTCTATAAACGAAAAAGTAGATAGAGGAGACAGAACATGAAGGTAGCACCATCAATTTTAAGCGCCAATTTTGCAACATTAGGAGAAGACGTGAAGAAAGTCGAAAAATTAGGAGCAGACTGGATTCATATCGATGCGATGGACGGACAATTCGTTCCAAACCTAACATTAGGACCAAACATCGTTGAAGGATTACGTCCTGTGACGGATTTAGTATTAGATTGCCATTTAATGGTACAAAACCCAGAACGCTTCATTCCACAATTCGCAAAGCAGGAGCAGACTACATCTCTGTTCACGTGGAAGCAACGCCACATATCCACCGCGCGCTTCAAGCGATTAAAGCAGAAGGCGTAAAAGCCGGTGTCGTGATTAACCCAGGAACACCAGTGAGTGCCATCTCAGCAGTCTTAAGCGAAGTGGACTTAGTATTAGTGATGACAGTGAACCCAGGATTCGGTGGACAATCATTCATTCCAGAAACATTAGATAAAGTACGTGAATTAGTCGCATTGCGCCAAGAAAAAGGCTACCATTACTTAATCGAAGTGGACGGCGGAGTAAACGGTGAAACAGCGAAACTTTGCGCTGCAGCAGGGGTAGACGTTGCCGTTGCCGGTTCATATGTATACTACGCAGACGATATCAAAGCTGCAATCGATTCTATTAAAGAAGCGTAAGAGGGACGAAGATGGAAGTTGTGATTGTCTTGGGAGGACCCAACACCAAAGAGAATATCAAGGCGCTCTTAGAAAATCGATACGGAAAGGCTATGAAGATTTCCGTTTTGTCGGAGTCGACGGTGGTGCTCTTCGATTATTAGATCAATACATTCCCATGGAAGTAGCGATTGGGGACTTTGATTCTGTCACAAAAGAACAGCGCGACTTGATTCATGAAGCAGCGGGCACTGTTGTCCAGCTCCCTTCTGAAAAAGACGATACTGACTTTGAGGCAGCCTTATTATGGGTGAAGGAGCATTACAAAGAGACACCGATTCATGTACTCGGTTCTTTTGGCGGGCGAGTGGACCACGAGATTAGCACCTTATGGACGATGATGCGACCAGACTTAGCACCGCTCATTCCGTATGTGGTGTTCGAGGATGCGACGAATGTCGTGAATTTCATCCAGCCAGGCACCTACACGATTGAAAAGATGGACTTTACGAAGTACCTCTCGTTTATTAGTATGACTCCTGTGGAAAATGTCACCCTCGTCGATGTCAAATACACGCTCGATTCAAAAAGCTACGCGTACCCAGTGGCACTTGTCAGCAATGAGTTTACAAGTGACAAGATGACCATCTCCTTTACAAAAGGACTCATCTTAGTAGCCCAAACCCGAGATCATTGGAGATAAAACAAAACATCGCACAATTTCGTGCGATGTTTTTTCTTTTTCACAATGTTAGTTGAAATCCCGAAATTCACTTATAAGTGAATTTTGGATTTTTGTCGTTCGCCGTTTTTTTCAAACATAGGCACTCTATATTTCTTACAGCTAAGCCTTTGTTGGAAGTTGCGAATCCAACAAACTTCAGAATTTACAAATGATGTAAATAGATTTCATTTTATTGAGAAGCCTTCAAAGCGTATAACAATGGGCTTTTCACAAACTCCATTTTTTTGAAATAAAAATCAAAAAAAGAACATTCCTCTAACCTCATGAAAAGCACCACCCATGGTCCCTTGGTTTCCTGGTATTAATCTCAGGTAAAGTAGCATCTGTTTAAAGCAGATAAAAACTGAGGCGATTCCTAAGCTCTTTTTATAAAGTAAGGCTTAAAACAATCGCGGTTCAATCGTAAAGCATGAAAAGCTGCTTGAGGAGGATAGCGGTCATTGTAATGGAGAAGTAACCAATGTGAATTACCAAGGCTTGGCGACTGGTCGCTTAGCCTTGGTTTGAAGCTTGGTAGGCAAGGAGACCTTAGGCTCCTGCCGGTACCATTACAATGATGTCCGCTATCCAAAACGTCAAGCAGCTTGGAATGCGAGTAGTATTCATTAGCTATTGTTTTAAGCCTTCGGCTTATTTATTTTTAGAAAAACAAAAAGAGCTTAGGGATATCGCCTAAGCTCTTTTTAATAGTGCTCTGTATTAAACACGTTCTACTTTACCTGATTTTAATGCACGAGTTGAAACCCATACTTTTTTAGGCTTGCCATCGATTAAAACGCGAACTTTTTGTAAGTTTGGTTTCCAAGTACGACGGTTAGCGTTCATAGCGTGAGAACGAGTGTTACCTGTTTCAGCACGACGTCCAGTGAAATAACATACTTTAGCCATTGTTATTCTCCTCCTTTATTTAATTCATTATCAGCTGATATAATTTTGAACTAAATCATATACCTAAATAATTTAGCATAGTTGACCATAGATTGCAAGCGAGCTGGTCAATGAGTTTTCTAGAGGGTTAAAAATTGGTAAAAGGCTAGGTAATCAGCTAGGAATATGATATTATAGTATAGAAATAATGTGTCAATCTGTCTAAAAATTAGACAGAAACCTTTATATATTTAAGGGAGGTATTTGTATGACAGTAAAAATTCAAACAGAAAATGGACAAATTGAACTTAGCAATGAAGTAATTGCAACGGTTGTTGGCGGTGCCGCTACAGATAACTATGGTGTTGTTGGTATGGCTAGCCGCAATCAAATTCGCGACAACTTTAATGATATCTTGAAAAAAGAAAACTTCGCTCGTGGAGTAGTCATTCGTCAAGAAGGTGATGGTGTTGCAGTGGATGTCTACATTATTGTTGGATACGGTACAAAGATTTCTGCGATTTGTAGAAACGTACAAGAACAAGTGAAATATAATTTAGAAACAATGTTAGGATTCTCTGCAAAAACAGTGAATGTCTATGTTCAAGGAGTTAAAATCATCGAAGCGTAATGCTTGTTGATTCTAGTCAGGAGGAAGTAAGAATAATATGGCAACTATGAAAACTATTACGGCTCAAGATTTCCGCGCAATGGTGGAAATCGGTGAAATGCGTTTATCTGAAAATGCAGAATTCGTAAACTCATTAAACGTATTCCCAGTACCAGATGGAGACACAGGGACAAACATGATGCTCTCATTCAAATCTGGTGCGGAACGTGTTGCAAACTCTACAGCAACAACTGTAGGTGATTTAGCACAAGATTTAGCAAAAGGATTATTAATGGGTGCTCGTGGGAACTCAGGAGTTATCTTATCTCAATTATTCCGTGGATTCTCTAAAGCCGTTATTGGGAAAGAAGAAATCACTGGGGAAGAATTAGCGCAAGCATTTACGAACGGTGTGGAAACTGCTTATAAAGCGGTTATGAAACCTGTAGAAGGTACAATCCTTACTGTTGCTCGTGAATCAGCAAAACGTGGTGTTCGTAAACTAGAAACTTCAAACGACATCATCGAAGTAATGGGATCTGTTTTACGTGGCGCTGAAAAAGCATTAGCGAAAACTCCAGATTTATTACCAGTATTAAAAGAAGTTGGCGTAGTGGACTCAGGTGGTCAAGGTCTTGTATTCATTTACAACGGATTCTTCGAAGCATTAACAGGAGAAGCAGTTCCTGTTCAATCATTACAAAGCAATAAAATCGATTTAACTTCAGTGGCTCACCACGAAGCAGGCGTTGACTACGAACACGTATCAACAGGCGACATCAAATTCGGTTACTGTACTGAAATCATGGTGAAAATCGGTGAAGGCGAAACTGTCGTAGATACATTCGACTACGATACTTTCCGTAACTATTTAAACGAACTTGGAGATTCTTTATTAGTCGTAGCTGACGATGAAATCATCAAAGTACACGTGCATACAGAACGTCCAGGGGAAGTTATGAACTACGGACAACGCTTCGGTTCATTAATGAAAGTGAAAGTGGACAACATGCGCTTGCAACACGAAGAAGTGTTAAAAACAGACTACACTGCAAAAGTTAAAGAAGCAGCGCAAAAACAAAAAGCGGAATACGGAATTGTAGCAGTTGCTGCAGGTGAAGGAATTCAAGAATTATTCAAGAGCATGGGTGTAACGACAATCATCAACGGTGGTCAAACAATGAACCCAAGTACAGAAGATATTCTTCAAGCGGTAAAAGAAGCGCATGCTGAAAAAGTGATCGTATTACCAAACAACAAAAACATTCAAATGGCTGCAAACCAAGCGGCTGAAGTATCAGAAGATGCTGCAGTTGCCGTCGTTGCAACTCGCACAATTTCAGAAGGGTTAGCTTCATTATTAGCCTTCAATCCAGAAGCAAGTTTAGAAGATAACCAAGCTGCAATGAGCGAACAAATGGCGCTTGTATCAAGTGGTCAAATCACTACGCTGTTCGTGATACAAACATTGATGGCGTTGAAATCAAAACTGACGACTTCATGGGGATTGTAGATGGCAAGATTTTAGTAAGTATTGCGGACCGTAAAGAAGCAACTCTTGCGACAATTGATAAGATGATCAACGACGATTCGGAGATCCTAACAATCATCTATGGCGAAGACGCAGAAGCAAGCGAAGTGGAAGAAATCACTGAAGCTGTAGAAGCGAAATACCCTGATGTAGAGGTTGAAGTCCATGAAGGAAACCAACCAGTATACACTTACTTATTATCTGTAGAATAATTTTAATAATGCGAAAGACTTCGAATCCTTACGGATTCCTCTATAATAACTGTAATGGGGTACCGGTTCGAGCCGAAGTCTCTCACCTTTAAAGCCTCAAAGCTGGAGTAAGGAATAAATTCCTAACTCCAGCTTTTTCGCATTTAATACCATTCCCCATTACTGTTATTATAGAATCCGTAAGTTTCTCCGTCTTTCTCTTTTACCCTATTAATAAGTAAGTGTAACTGGTTGGTTTAGGTGCTCACATCAGGGGATTGTGCTTCTACAGAGAGTGCTTTTTTGTCTTCGCGTACTTCTGAGTCTTCACTCGCCTCAAAAGAGGAAATAGCGCACAGAGTTGGTGCTCCTCAGGGTTTCTGGTGCGGAAAGGCTTAATGAAGGGAAGAGTAAGACTGCACGTCGTGAAATGTATATCAAAAATCTCTGCACTGTAGGGTTAATGAGGGGGAAGACAAACGCTATACTATGTGGAATGCACATCAGAACTCCCTGCACTCTAGGGTTCAAGGAGAGAGGAAGGAAAATGAGGGAGGAAAATGCATTTAAATATTCCTAGGAAGCCTTTCGGATTCTATATTCGCATGAATTGCGAGCGTACTCGATGCGAATTACTGATACTTGGAAAGAATTTGCACTGCAATAAGTGGAATGCAGACAGAAACTTTCAGCACCGTAGGGTTCAAGGAGAGAGGAAGGAAAGTTGAAGGAGTGAAGATTCTTTAGGATTTCATCGGAATCACAGTACCAAGTAAGCAACCAATGTGAATTAGCGAGGGTTAGGAATTTATTCCTTAGCCTCGCTTTGAAACTTGGTAACCCTGAGACGAAGACTCAGGGAGGTGCCGGATTTGTGATACCGATGAATAAATCCTAAAGAGAATCTTCACGACTGTTGGAACTTTCCTTCCTCTTGACGATTAAAGAGAACATGAATTACACTTATTAAAGTAGAAAGGATGTGATTGGATGAATGAGGTCTTTCAAAGTGTGGAAGTCATACCAGGCGTTGGGCCAAAACGATTAGAGCCATTAGCCGAACTTGGCATTGAGACCGTCTATGACTTGTTAACGCATTTTCCGTTTCGTTATGAAGATATTCAGATTCGTGATGTAAACACAATCATGGACCAAGAGAAAGTCACGCTAAAAGGACTTGTGGCGACGCAACCGGTTGTGAGCTATTACGGCTTCAAGAAGAACCGTTTGGCGTTTCGCATGGCGATTGATTCTCAAGTCATCCAAGTCGCGTTCTTTAATCAGCCGTATTTAAAAGATAAAGTGGTTCAGGGCGAAGAGATTGCTATCTACGGGAAATGGGATGCGAAGCGTTCTACCTTGATGGGCATGAAAATCTTATCGAACCGAAATGTGGAGGACGAAGAAGGAGACCAAGTCGAGGCGGTTTATCGCACGAATAAATCGTTGAAGCAGGCGACGATTCTCAAACTCGTTCGGTCGGCGATGGATCGTTTTGAAGATAAAATTCCAGAAGTATTGCCCAAATCTTTGACGGTGTCGCACCACTTAATGGGACATAGAGATGCTGTACGGGCGATGCATTTTCCAAAAGATGAACTGGAAAGACAGAGTGCGCAGTATCAGCTCGTCTACCAGGAGCTCTTCTTATATCAACTGCGCTTGCAATGGATGCGTCAGAAACGTCACCAGCAAACCAAAGGGCAAGCGGTGTTGTATGATAATGCCGCATTGAAGGCCTTTATACAGACGCTGCCGTTTGAGCTGACGGATGGGCAAAAGAAAGTCGTGAATGAGATTTGCTTTGACTTGCGTGCGCCGTATGAGATGAATCGTCTCTTGCAAGGGGACGTAGGGAGCGGGAAGACGATTGTGGCGACGATTGCCATGGTCGCAACGGCTCTAACAGGCAAGCAAGCGGCGCTCATGGTTCCTACAGAAATCTTAGCGGAACAACATATGCTAACGATTGAAAAATTGATTCAAGGGACGTCTCTGAAGGCGGTCTTGTTAACGGGAAGTATGAATCGTTCGCAGAAGAAGCGAAAAGAGTTACTCGCTCAAATTGAGAGTGGGGAGGCGAACCTAATTATCGGGACGCATGCCTTGTTCCAACAAGATGTGAACTTTAAAGACTTAGCTTTTGTCGTGATTGACGAGCAACATCGCTTCGGGGTGCAGCAACGTCAGGCGCTCGCTGGAAAAGGAGCGGGCGTGAACGTGCTTCAAATGACGGCGACACCAATTCCTCGTACGCTTGCGATTACGGCTTTTGGGGAAATGGACACGTCTATCTTGAGTGAAATTCCTCGTGGTCGCCAGCCTATCAAGACGTCTTGGGTGCGTGAGCAGGAAATGGAGCAGATTTTCAATTTTGTAGAACGTCAAATTCAAGAAGGGCGACAAGCGTATATGATTTCGCCACTGATTGAAGAGTCGGAACATCTCGATGTGCAAAATGCTGAAGAGATTTACCGCATGATTTCAGCGCATTTCTCAGACCGCGTGAAAGTGGGGCTGTTGCACGGGAAAATGCCGGCTGAAGAAAAAGAAGCGGTGATGGCGGACTTTAAAGCCAATAAGCTACAAGTACTCGTTTCAACAACGGTTATCGAAGTTGGGGTGGACGTGCCAAATGCCACTGTGATGGTGATTTTAGATGCGGACCGATTCGGGGTTAGCGCAGCTGCACCAATTACGAGGACGTGTCGGACGTGGACAACATGCCTCAAGCTGTATTTTAGTGGCGAGTCCGAAGACCGAAAATGGGAAAGAACGCATGCGCATTATGTGTGAGTCAACAGACGGATTTTATCTCAGTCAAAAAGACTTGGAGCTCCGTGGTTCTGGGGATGTTTTTGGGGTCAAACAGTCCGGTATTCCAGACTTTAAGATTGCCGATTTAATACGAGATTATGATATACTAGAACAAGCACGTAAAGATGCCATCCTTTATGCCTCGGAAGATCCAGCAGGAGAAAAGGCCGAGACAAAACGTATGAAGGCATTTATCGAACAAACAACGAAAGAAATCAATGGATAACTTCACGGCCACGTGGCTAGAAGAGGAGGAACAACAATGGTAAGAATTGCAATTGACGCGATGGGTGGAGATAACGCTCCTAAAGAAATCGTCCAAGGGGTCGTCCTTGCAGCAAAGGAAATGCCAACTGTCGAGTTTCAATTATACGGAGACGAAGCAAAAGTGAACGCATGCTTGGAGGAATCCCTTCCAAATATTCGCGTGATTCACTGTTCAGAAAAATTAATTCTGATGACGAACCGGTTAAAGCGATTCGTTCGAAGAAAGACGCTTCAATGGTCGTTGCGGCTAAAGCGGTGAAAGAAGGGGAAGCCGATGCGCTCTTCTCTTGCGGAAATACAGGGGCTCTTCTAACGGCTGGATTACTAGTGGTTGGCCGTATTAAAGGAATCGACCGTCCAGGATTAATGCCAGTGTTGCCTGTTCTTGGAAAAGAAAACCGTCAATTTATTATGATGGATGTAGGTGCCAACGCGGAATGTAAACCGAAAAACGTTCACCAATTCGGTATTCTTGGAAGTTACTATTCAAAATACGTTCTTGGTTACGAAAATCCAACAGTCGGCTTATTAAATAATGGAGCTGAAGAAGGAAAAGGGAACGAACTCGCAAAAGAAGTTTACGGACTCTTGAAAGAAGACGATAGCTTAAACTTCGTCGGAAACGTGGAAGCTCGAGACATCTTAACGGGCGCTGCGGATGTGGTTGTGACAGACGGATTTACAGGAAACGCCGTATTGAAAACAATCGAAGGAACAGCGCTTGCGATGATGGGACTTCTAAAAGAGGGTATCAAAGGGCAAGGCATCCAAGGAAAACTTGGAGCGCTTTTATTGAAGAATACGTTCTACGGATTAAAGAATACATTGGACTACTCACAATTCGGGGGTGCGGTGCTCTTTGGTCTTAAAGGAGCAGTCGTGAAATCACACGGTTCTTCAAAATCAGATAGCGTGTACCATGCGATGAAACAAATCGACACAATTGTATCAAGTGGAGTCATCAACGACTTAGTTGCTCACTTTGAACAAACAGCAGAGTAATGAAATAAAGCTCTCTTCTATCATGGAAGAGAGTTTTTTTGATAATATTTATAAATTTCATAAAGTCGCAATAAATTCTTAGGAATTCTAGCGAAAAAAGGGTACAATAGATAAGTACATAAAGTTGCGGACGCGACTAAAGGAGGAAAGCCTATGTTCAAAGAAGTGAACGAGCAAATCTTAAAATTAATCGAGAAGAATAGTCGTTTAACACCAGAAGAAATTGCCTCTTTATTAGAAATTGACGTGGATGAAGTGAAACGTCGTATTAAAGAGATGGAAGAAGCCAAAATTATTTGTGGCTACCATACATTAATCAACTGGGAAAAAACTGATAACGTGAATGTTTCAGCGATTATCGAATTAAAAGTAAATCCTCAAAAAGGAAAAGGGTTCGACCGTATTGCGGAAAAAATCTATCATTTCCCAGAAGTGGAAGCAGTGTACTTAATGTCAGGCGGATATGATTTCATGGTGCAATTGAAAAAAGCGCCAATGCGTGAAATTGCAAACTTCGTATCTTCACGTCTTTCAGTGATTGAAGAAGTACAATCTACTAAAACACATGTTGTATTAAAACAATACAAAGATCACGGCACAATGTTTGTCGGTAAAGCAGATGATAAACGTCAGGTGGTTACTCCATGAATTTAGAAAATATGTTAAATAATAAAATTAAGGACTTGAAACCTTCAGGAATTCGTCGTTTCTTCGATATGGCGAGTGAATACAAGGATATTGTTTCCCTAGGGGTTGGAGAGCCTGATTTTGATACGCCTTGGCATATTCGTCAAGAAGCGATTAAAGCGTTGCAAGAAGGCCGTACATTCTATACAGCTAATGCAGGGTTAAAAGAGCTTCGTGAAGAAGTATGTATCTTTACAGAAGGCCGTCACGGGGTAAAATACGACCCAATGCACGAATGTGTGATTACCGTTGGGGGAAGTGAAGCCGTTGATATTTCAATGCGTGTTCTCTTGAACCCAGGGGATGAAGTGATTATTTGTGACCCAGGTTACGTTTCATACGTTCCAGCCGTAACAATGGCCGATGGAACTCCTGTCATTCTTCCGTTAAAAGAAGAAAACCAATTCCGTATCACGCCAGAAGATTTAGAAGCAGTGATTACACCAAAAACAAAAGCGATTTTAATGAACTTTCCAAATAACCCAACTGGGGCTGTAATGGGACGTGAAGACTTAGAAGCGGTTTGTGAAGTGTTGAAACGCCACGACATTATCGTTGTTTCTGACGAATTATACGGAGAATTAACATACACTGGAAAACCTCACGTATCTGTTGTCGAAATCGATGGCATGCGTGACCGTACGATTTTAATCGGAGGATTCTCAAAAGCATTTGCGATGACTGGATGGAGACTTGGATATGCCTTAGCTCCAGCGCCAATAATGGAACAAATGTATAAGATTCACCAATTTGCGATTATGTCAGCTCCAACACTTAGCCAATATGCAGGTGTGGATGCGCTTCGTAATTCAGATGATGATATTGCAGAAATGCGCGATAGCTACAACCAACGTCGTCGTTACTTGGTGAAACGTTTCAAAGACTTAGGCATTCCTTGCTTTGAACCATTTGGAGCTTTCTACATCTTCCCAAATATCTCTCAATTCGGTTTGAGTTCTGAAGAATTCGCAATGCGCTTAGTAGAGGAAGAACGCTTAGCCGTTGTTCCAGGAACAGCCTTTGGGGACTCTGGTGAAGGATTCCTACGTATCTCTTACGCTTACTCAATCGAAGACTTGAAGACAGCGTTAGATCGTATCGAGCACTTCATTACGAAGTTAAGAAATGAGAAATAATTGAATCAATAAAACTACGCTTCTTTTGGAATTGCAGAATTTCAAAAGAGGCGTTTTTTATTGATTAAAAATCGATTAAAATAAATTTACTAGTTTATAGGGGTATGCTACACTATGCTTACTAAAAGAGAGGAGATAGTGCTTGAAAGAACGTTTTACCAAGTTTATTGATACGATTATCGCACTTGATAAGGGTGACCATACATTAACCGATCAGCAATGGATGAAGAAGCAAAGATGGATTTTTGCGCTGAAGTTGTTTTGGGTGATTGTACTAGTGGCGACATTCCTTCTAGCGATTAATGTCTCCGTCAGTTATTTTGTCTATTTCTTCTATTTTGTCGGTATACTCTTTATTCTGACAAAAGTATTAGAGCATTTTATTAATCGAAGAGTGGCGCAATTAGCCGAGGAGGAATAGAAAAGAATGCGAGTGGTGTATTTTATTATCGCGTGGATTTCGCTAGCGCTGGGGTTAATTGGGATTGTGCTCCCAGTACTTCCGACGACACCGTTTTTACTGCTAACAGTGGTTTGTTTTTCAAAGAGTTCTACTCGATTTGAAGAGTGGTTTCAACAGACGAAACTATATCAACTATATGTTGCAGATTACCGTGAAACGAAGTCGATTGCGAAAAGCCGTAAGAAGAAAATTATTGTTTATATCTATATTTTAATGGCCATTTCCATTTACCTTGCCCCGATTTTGGCGGTGAAAATTGGACTTGGCGCGCTGACAGTGTTTATTACTTACTATCTATTTTGGGTAATTCCGGATAAAAAATAAGGAGTGTTTCAGATGGTTGAGAAGTTCAAGGAGAGGTTTCAAGAGTTAAGAGAAGATTATAAGGTAACCAAAAATCCTGGTGAAGATTTCGTTTTTTGGTATATTCACCGTGTAGCACCCTTTAATTTTCGTTATGTAGTGGCTGTAGGGATGATTCTTTGTATGGCTGCAATCTACTTTAATATTCAGTACGTGCTCGCAATCGTTGGAATCTTATGGATTATTTCCGCAGCGATTATGCTGTACGGGCTATTTAAAGGTAGAATGAAACAATAATGTTTGATGGAAGAACCTAGTTTACGCTAGGTTCTTTTTTTACCTATCCTTAGGAAGAAAATTCAGAGAAAAAATAGGGCGGAGACCTTTGAGAAATAGTGCGAATAGGACTATAATTTAAATGTAGAAACAAAGTAAATGGAGGTAGTTTTTATGAGATTTGACCAAGAACATGATTCATGTACAACGATTCTTGTCGGAAAGAAGGCCAGCTACGATGGTTCAACGCTAGTAGCGCGTACAGAGGACTCATGTAATGGAGAGTTTACGCCGAAAAAATTTATTGTGGTACGTCCAGAAGATCAACCACGTCACTATAAAGCAGTGATTTCAGGATTTGAAACAGACTTACCTGATAATCCAGTTCGTTATACAGCTATGCCAAATGCCATTAATAACGAAGGAATCTGGGGAGCTGCAGGGATTAATGCTTATAATGTAGCGGTAAGTGCGACAGAAACGATTTCGACAAACCCGCGTGTATTAGGAGCCGACCCACTGGTGGAAACAGGGATTGGAGAAGAAGATATCTTCACATTGGTATTGCCTTATATTAAAACGGCACGTGAAGGGGTTGAACGTCTTGGACACTTCCTTGAAACAGCAGGAACCTATGAATCAAACGGAATTGCAATTTCCGATGTGAATGAAATTTGGTGGTTAGAATCCATTGGCGGACATCACTGGATGGCACGCCGTGTACCTGATGATGCGTATGTCGTAAATCCAAATCAACTCGGCAGCGACTTCTTTGATTTTGAAGACAAAGAAAACTTTATGTGCGACCATGATTTGAAAGACTTTATGATTCGTCATCACTTGAACTTAAACTTTGACGGCGAATCGTTCAATCCACGGTATGCATTCGGTTCCCAACGCGACAAAGACCGCTTGTATAACACGCCTCGTGCTTGGGATATTCAACGCATGTTCAACCCGGAAGTGGAACAATCTCCAACGAGCTTTGAAATTCCATGGGCGCGTGTTCCATACCGCAAGATTACAGTCGAAGATGTGAAAGAATCGATGAGTACACATTATCAATTTACGCCGTATGATCCTTATGGAAATTTAGGCGATGGAAAGAGCAATCGTCGTTTCCGTACGGTAGGGATTAATCGTACGAGTCAAACGGCTATCCTACAAATTCGTCCAAATCGTCCTCATGATACAACAGGAATTCAATGGGTATCGTATGGGTCAATGCCATTTACAACGGCTGTTCCATTCTTTACACAAGTGGACACAACGCCTGCGTATTTTGCCAATACAACAGCGAAAGTCTCAACGGATTCGTTCTATTGGATGAATCGTTTAATTGCAGGGCTTGCGGATGCACATTATTTGGAACATCTTGCTGATATTGAAAGTTATCAAAAGAATACTTTGTCTCGTGGAGAAGCCATGATTGCCCAAGTCGACTCTCGTCTTGAAAAAGGAGAAGTGGTAGACTTTGAGGCGGAAAACCAACAAATCAGTGATTATATTGAAGAAAAAACAGCAGCATTACTGGACAAAGTACTGCTTCGTGCAAGTAATTTGATGGTCAACCATTATTCAGTGAGTGACTAATCAGCAATTCGTTTTAGGAGGTTAAAAGATGGAAGAAAAAAATGAAAAGCAACTGAATTGGCTGATGATATCCCTCATTGCTTTTAACTTTGTGTGGGGTTTAGGGAATGTTGTAAATAACTTTGCCCAACAAGGGATTGTTGTGATTACATCGTGGCTCATTATTTTAGTGATTTATTTTATCCCATATTCATTAATGATTGGACAACTCGGTTCGACGTTTGAAGATAGTGAAGGAGGAGTCAGTGATTGGATTAAACATACGTCTACCAAGAAACTGGCGTATTTGCCGCATGGACATTTTGGGTGGTGCAGATTCCATATTTAGCGCAAAAACCGCAGACGATTCTAATTGCCCTTGGATGGGTATTCCAAGGGCACTCAGGAATTATCGATGAACTGCCGATTCCACTACTGGTAACAGTCTGTTTAGCCTTTTTCTTAGCCGTCCTTTATATTTCAACAAAGGGAATTCGCGCGTTGAAATTCTTAGGAACGATTGCGGGAACCGCGATGTTTGTGATGTCAATTCTGTTTATCCTATTAGCAGTCGGGGTTCCACTCATTAAACCTGATTTACAACTAGCAACAGCGAATATGGATAAGATCGAAACGTATATTCCTAAGTTTGATTTTTCATACTTCACAACGATTGCGCTTCTTGTTTTCTCGGTCGGAGGAGCAGAGTGTATGTCACCTTATGTGCATAAACTCAAGAATCCAGCCAAAGAATTTCCAAAAGGGATGATTGCGATGGCTGTGATGGTTGGAATCTGTGCAGTCTTTGGATCTTTTGCGATGGGGATGATTTTTGATAGCAACAATATTCCACAAGATTTGATGCGAAATGGTGCCTATCAAGCATTTGCCGTACTTGGAAAACACTGGAATATTGGGAATGTGCTAGTTACGATTTACGCATTAACGCAATTTATCGGGCAAACCGCGACGTTGGCATTATCGATTGATGCACCACTTCAAATCTTCCTTGGTAGTGCCGATGAAGAATATGTCCCTCGCTGGCTTCGTGCACGCACAAAGAACGGTACGTTGAGAAATGGATACTTGCTTACAGGTATCTTGACAGGGGCACTAATTGTCATGCCGGCCCTAGGACTTAAAGAAATCGATACGGTTGTGGTTTGGATGACAAACTTGAATGCCATCGTTTCTCCAATGTGCTTCTTGTGGGTATTTGTCGCCTTTATGTTCTTGTATCGTCATTGGGATAAATTTAAAGGCGCCGAATATAAATACATTAGCAATAAGACACTTGGTTTCTTAATGGGACTTTGGGGATTTGCCTTCACGGCGTTTGCATGTATTCTCGGAATGGTGCCACAAATAGATTATGCGCAAAACCCATCTGAATGGTGGTTTGTCTTAATTTCAAATATCATTATGCCATTTGCGCTTCTTGGACTCGGACTCGTCCTTCCATGGATTGCACGAAGAGAACAAAAACAACAAGCATAAAAAAGCAACAGTAAAAAAGCCTTCTTCCATGCGAAGAGGGCTTTTTTCATAAGAGGATTAAGGGAGCCAAACTGACAAAATGACCGAAAAATGGTATAGTGAATGAGACAAGTTTACTAGAAACGAGAGGTAACCCCCATGAAATTATTAACCATTGCAGTCCCATGCTACAACTCTCAAGAATATATGCATTATTGTCTTCAAACGCTCCTTGCTGGTGGCGAAGAGGTTGAAATTTTAATTATTAATGATGGTTCTAAAGACAACACTGCTCGCATTGCTGACCAATATGCCGCAGCTTATCCAACGATTATCCGTGCCATCCATCAAGAAAATAAAGGGCATGGTGGAGCCGTGAATACGGGGATGGCCAACGCAACAGGCAAGTACTTCAAAGTCGTCGATAGTGATGACTGGGTGGATGTGCGTGCATACTTAAAAATCCTAGAACAATTACAACGCTTCGAGGAAACAGGTGAAGAAGTAGATGTGTTCATTACGAACTTCGTCTATGAAAAAGAAGGCGCGAAAACGAAAAAAATCATGCGCTATACTTCCGCATTTCCTGAAAATCAAGTGTTCACTTGGGATGATGCCAAGTCGCTTCGTCGTGGAAAATACATGATGATGCACTCACTCATTTACAATATGAACTTACTTCGTAAATCAGGCCTTCAGTTGCCAGAGCATACTTTCTACGTGGATAATTTGTTTGTCTTCGTACCGCTTCAATGTAGCAAGTCTTTATACTATATGAACGTGGATTTCTACCGCTACTTTATCGGTCGTGAAGATCAATCCGTGAACGAGAAAGTGATGATTAGCCGTATCGACCAACAAATTCGCGTCAATGAACTATTGATGGCAAACTTCCATAGCGAATGGCAATTTCCACCAGTCTTGAAAAACTACTTATTAAACCACTTAGAGATTACAACGGTGATTTCTTGTGCGTTACTCAATAAGGGTGGCCAAGCCGAACACCAAGAGAAGAAGAAAGCCTTGCTTGCAGACTTGAAGGAAGCAAATCCAGCTATCTTCCAACTCATTAGCCAAAATGCGGTATGTAAAATCGCGATGGCGAAGAGTAAACCGGGTCAAATTCTCTCAAATGGACTTTACACAATTACACAACGATTCATTGGCTTTAACTAAATAGAGTTTCGAACTGCCAGGGCACTCGTCTGGTAGTTTTTTTATGAAATTATCATATATGATAATTTTGCAAAGTGTGCTTCATCGATTTGGTTCGCCTTGAGGGTCCATGGTATAATAGACAAGATAAAACAAGAAATGGGGAAACCACATGAAACCATTTGATTACATCGTTGTGGGTGCTGGATTATTCGGTGCGACCTTTGCACACGAAGCAGCGACACGCGGCCATAAAGTAAAAGTGATTGAGAAAAGAAACCATATTGCGGGGAATATTTACACAAAAGAAGTGGAAGGCATTCAAGTACACGAATACGGTGCGCATATTTTCCACACGAACGACAAGAAGATTTGGGATTACGTCCATCAGTTTGCGACATTTAATCGCTATACGAATACACCCGTTGCCAACTTCAACGGGGAAATCTACAACTTGCCATTTAACATGAATACTTTTAATAAATTATGGGGAGTTGTGACGCCACAAGAAGCCGAAGCGAAAATTGCTGAACAGCGTGCGGTTCTGGGGGACAAAGAGCCTGAAAACTTAGAAGAGCAGGCGATTTCTCTTGTAGGGGAAGATATTTACTACAAGCTCATCAAGGGCTACACGGAGAAACAATGGGGACGTTCGGCTACAGAATTACCAGCGTTTATCATTCGCCGCTTGCCGGTTCGTTATACTTACGATAACAACTACTTCAACGATACGTACCAAGGGATTCCGATTGGCGGCTATACGAAGATGATTGAAGCCATGCTGGACCATGAGAATATCGAAGTCGAGTTGAATGTTGATTTCTTCGCGAAAAAGACGAGTACTTAAGTAGTGGTGCCAAAATCGTCTTCACGGGAATGATTGATGAGTTCTTCGATTATGAACTAGGCACATTAGAATACCGTTCGCTCCGTTTTGAAACAGAAGTCGTGGACGTGGAGAACTATCAAGGAAATGCGGTAGTAAACTATACAGACCGCGAAACGCCATACACTCGTATCATCGAGCATAAGCATTTCGAGTTTAGGACTCAGCCAAAAACGGTAATTACGCGTGAGTATCCTGCCGATTGGAAAGTGGGAGACGAGCCTTATTATCCAGTGAATAATAAAGTCAACAACGACTTGTACGCGCAATATAAGAAATTAGCGCAGACGGTTCCGCAAGTGATTTTCGGAGGACGCCTTGGACAGTATCGTTATTACGATATGCATCAAGTCATCGCCGCAGCATTAGAAACTGTCGACAAAGAATTCCGTTAAACGCAAGAATACTCTATTTTGCCATGGCAAAATAGGGTATTTTTCGCTTCTTCAGGAGAGAGCAGAGCAGTCGGTGCAAGAAAAGTAATGAAACTTAATAGAGAGAAACGTATGTAGTTTATAAATAGTGAAACCGAAGAATCTTGCGGATTTCATAACCACAATAATGGGGGATAGTATTAAATGCGAAAAAGAGGACGTAGGAATTAAATTCCGTACGCCCTCTTTGAGGCTTTAAAGGTGAGAGACTATAGGCTCGAACCGGTACCCCATTATTGTAGTTATGATAAAATCCGCTAGGATTCGAAGGTGTCACTAATACTGACTTTAGATACGTTTCTCTCTATTAAGCATTCACTGTATCTAGTTCTTCGCCGATAGCTTGAAGACGAGCCACTACTTCTTCAAGAGATAGGTTGTGTTCTTGAACATAGCGGTTACGTGGGTGAACACGACATTCATGGCTACAACCACGTAAGTATTTGTCTTCGTTTTCTTCAGAGCAGAGAATGCGACGGTTACATTCTGGGTTTCCACAGTTTACGTAACGTTCGCAAGGTGTACCATCGAACCAGTCTTTCCCAATCACTACTGGGTCTACGTGGTTGATGTCAACAGCGATACGTTCGTCAAATACGTACATTTTTCCATCCCATAATTCGCCTTGAACTTCTGGGTCTTTCCCGTAAGTTGCGATACCGCCGTGTAGTTGACCGACATCTTTGTAGCCTTCACGAACCATCCAGCCAGAGAATTTCTCACAGCGAACGCCACCTGTACAGTAAACAACGACACGTTTGTCCATGAATTTCTCTTTGTTATCTCGAACCCATTGTGGTAATTCACGGAAGTTGCGAATGTCAGGACGAATCGCACCGCGGAAGTGACCTAAGTCGTACTCGTAGTCGTTACGAGTGTCTAGTACAACAGTGTTTTCGTCAAGTAAGGCTTCTTTAAACTCTTGTGGAGAAAGATAAGCCCCTGTTGTTTCAAGTGGGTTAATATCGTTATCGAAGTCGTTATCTTCTAAACCAAGGTGTACGATTTCTTTTTTGTAACGAACGAACATCTTCTTGAAGGCTTGCTCGCTTTCTTCGTCGATTTTAAACCATAAGTCTTCCATACCTGGAAGAGAGTGAACATAGTCCATATATTTTTGAGTTGTTTCGTAATCACCAGATACAGTTCCATTGATTCCTTCGTCAGCGACAAGGATACGTCCTTTTAATCCGATTGATTTGCAGAATGCTAAATGATCTGCCGCAAATTGTTCCGCATTCTCGATTGGAACATATTTATAGTAAAGTAAAACACGAATGTCTTTTGCCATATTGTAAATCTTTCATCCTTTTCTAATTTGTAATGATTCTATTGTAACTGTATTGAGAATGATTATCAATGAATTCGATTGTGAAAAACTTCGAAAGGTATTGACATGACGGTGTTTTGCGGTATAATTCAGATATAACGTTAAATTTATCAGATTGGAGGAGAAATCAATGAACAACTTAAACGTAAAACAAGTACATTTTTTGAGAAACCTTCCAATTTTGGTGAATGAAGTATAGCGCATTTTTATAGATAAATTTAAGTGAGCCGTTACTTTTTCCGTGCGTGGGGAAGGTGACGGCTTTTTTGATGGAGGAAAACGATGAACGATTTATTAAAAGTCATGATTAATTTTATAAAAAAACATCCGATGCGCTATTTTGTCAGCTTTGTCTTAATGATTGCAAGTAGTATTGCGGCTGTGTACCCAGCACGAATCATCGGACAAGTCGTTGATAAAATCGTGGCGAGTGAACTGAATGCCGAGTGGCTTTGGACACAGCTTGTGGTTTTAGTCGGGATTATTCTTGTGGCGTATATCACGGAGAGTATTTGGACCTATTTTATTTTTATTGGGTATTATGAAGTTCAAAAAGAATTACGTGTGAAATTGCTTCGGAATAACTTGAGAAAGAAAATCCCGTTTTACGCGCATTTTAGAACGGGAGATATCATCACTCGTAGTAGTGAAGACGTCACAACAATCGGCGAAGTGATGGGATACGGAATGTTTGCTTTGATGAACTCTACATTGCTGGGGACAGTGTCGATTTATATGATGGTCACAACGATTTCGTTGCCTCTCACTATTGCGGCGATTTTACCACTGCCAATCCTTTCGTATCTCGTGTATAAATGGGGATTTGAAGTCGAGGAGGAATATAACAAGGCGCAAAAGGCGGTCTCTCAACTGAATAATGAAGTGTTGGAGATGATTGACGGGACGTATGTGATTCGTGCTTACGGGCAAGAAGATGCGATGATGGATGAGTTTCGTGCAAAAACGAAAAAGGCTATGAAGCAAAATATTGTCGTGGCAGAAATTGAATCTCGTTTTATTCCACTGGCGCAATTATTTATGATGATCAGCTTTACCATTGCGCTTCTCTACGGTGGGTATCTAGTATCGACTGGGGCTATTCTAGTCGGGGATGTCATTGCCTTCCAAGTCTATATGGGGTCGATTATGTGGCCGATGTTTATGATTGGGGATATTATCACGGCCTATAAGCGTGGTAAAGTGGCGACGGAGCGTATTAATGAAGTGTTGAAGCATGACGATGAAATTGAACGCGGCGGTACCAAAGTGCTCGAGACAATCGAATCCATTGAGTTTAAGGACTTCAACTTTACGTATCCAGGCGAAGAGACGCCTTTATTAAAAGAGATTAACCTTACATTAAATAAAGGTGAGACACTTGGAATCGTTGGGAAAACAGGTTCTGGGAAGACGACGCTCTTGATGCAATTATTACATCAATTTCCGTACCGAGGAGAGCAGCTTCTCATTAACAGAGAACCATTGATTGATTACGATCCTCAAATGGTGGCAGGTCATTTAGCCTACGTTCCGCAAGAACACACACTTTTCTCACGCACGATTCGCGAGAATATGTTATTCGGGAAAGAAGATGCAACCGATGAAGAAATCTGGGAAGCATTGACGTTGGCGTCCTTTGATGGAGATGTGAAACGCATGCCGCAGCAGCTCGATACGATGGTCGGAGAAAAAGGGGTATCGCTAAGTGGTGGGCAAACAACGTCTATCGATTGCGCGTGCCTTCTTACGTAACCGTGAATGCCTGATTTTAGATGATGCGTTATCCGCAGTAGATGCGAAAACGGAACGCGAAATTATATCTCACTTGCAAGAAGAGCGTGGTGGTTGTATGAATATTATTTCAGCACACCGACTTTCTGCGATTCGTCATGCCGATGAGATTATCGTGATGAATGAAGGGCGTATTAGTGAGAGGGGTACCCACGAGGAGTTACTCGCACAACGTGGCTGGTACTATGAACAGTACCTGATTCAAGAGATAGAGGAGGAAATCGAATGAAAACGATGAAGCGATTATTAAGCTACCTCCGCTATGAGAAAAAAGGAGTTCTGATTGGACTCGTCTGCCTGTTGATTTCAACGGTTGCGACCTTGACAGGACCTCTTGTGGCAAAATATATGATTGATAATGTGATTACACCGATGGGACAATCGCATGTCTTTAATGCCGGGGCTGTGCTCCTATGGGTGGGCATTTACGTGGCAGTGAACTTAATTGGAGCGGCTGGTGGTTATCTAAACCGTTTATATATGAAGACTCTCTCGAACCGCGTGGCTAAACGCATTCGTGACGAAGTGTTCGAGCATGTACAAACCTTACCAGTATCGTATTTCGACCATTTACCTGCCGGAAAAGTCGTGTCCAAAATCACGAGTGACACGGAATCGGTGCGTGCAAACTTTTATGTAAATGGAATTTCGACACTCCTTAGTACGGTCGTGATGCTTGTTGGTGTGTACGTAACGATTTCTTATTAAATGCAACGCTGGGACTCGTATTATTATTCCTAGTTCCGGTGATGATGCTATGGCAGAGAACCGTTGCCGTGATGCAGAAAAAATACTATTCTGAGAATCGTGAACTGTACAGTCAATTGAGTGGACAGTTAAACGAAAGCATTCAAGGTGCTGGTATCGTTCAAGCCTTCCAACAAGAAGAAAAGATTGTTGCAGAATATGAGGCGACGGCTACGTCTTGGGTTGAAATCGGTCGTAAGGAATTAATTCTTGAATCGTACTTCTCATGGAGTCTAGTTGGCTTACTTCGAAACTTTACTTTATTTGGAATTGTGTATTACTTCGGAATGCAATTTATCGGAGGAACACTGGGGATTTCAGCAGGGCTCCTATATGCGTTTATTGATTATGTCAATCGTATTTATGAGCCAATTCAAACCTTTATGAATGTCGTGTCAGGCTTCCAACAATCAATGGCTGCTGGTGACCGTGTGTTTGAACTAATGGATACACCAAGCGAGGAGTCAGGAGAAGAGCTGTTCACTTTCGATGAAGGAAGGATTGAATTTAAAGATGTGAGCTTTGAATATACACCTGGCGTTCCTGTGTTGAAGCACTTGAATTTCACGGTAGAACCAGGGCAGACGGTGGCCTTTGTGGGGCACACGGGTTCAGGAAAATCTTCCATTATGAATTTGCTCTTTCGATTCTATGACCCAACGAGTGGAGCGATCTTGATTGATGGCAAAAACACGCGTGACTTTAATAGACGTAGTGTGCGAAGTGAGATGGGAATCGTGTTACAAGATCCGTATTTATTTACAGGGACGATTGCTTCAAATGTCGGGCTCAATAATGAATCGATTCAACCAGAGACGATTAAAGAGGCGCTTGTTAAAGTGGGCGGAGGACATCTACTCACAAAGAGTGAGAAAGGACTCGACTACGAGGTGAAAGAAAAAGGGATGGATTTCTCTTCAGGGGAACGCCAACTGATTTCATTTGCCAGAGCGATTGTCTTTGACCCGAAAATCTTGATCTTAGATGAAGCGACTTCGCATATTGATACCGAGACGGAAGAGATTATTCAAAATGCGATTAATGTCGTTAAAGAAGGACGGACAACCTTTATGATTGCGCACCGACTTTCTACCATTGCTCATGCCGACCAAATTTTGGTGTTGGATAAAGGGGAAATTGTGGAACGCGGAACGCATGATGAATTGATGCAACTGCAAGGTCAATATGCCGAAATGGTGGCACTCCAAAAAGGTTAATCGCTTAGACTCTGTTTCTTTTGAAACGGAGTCTTTTTTGATGCAGTGGGTCAATCGAATTTTTATTGTTTTTCAAGGGAATTCATGGTGCATAAAGCCGCCTAGTTTGTTACAATGTGTAGGAAACAGATTGGGGAGAGAATTATGATTACAAACGAAGTCATTGAAACAGCAACGGCACATCGCCGTCATTTACATATGTATCCAGAAGTATCTGGAACGGAAATTGAAACGACACGCTATATCCGTAACGCCTTAGAAGTAATGGGAATTACGTGCTGGGATTTACAATCAAAAACTGGAGTTGTCGCAGAAATCGGAAATGGTGCTGGTCCAACATTGGCCTTACGTGCCGATATCGACGCATTGCCGATTGTGGAGCAAACAGGACTAGACTACGCTTCGAAAAATGAAGGAGCGATGCATGCGTGTGGACATGATTTCCATACAGCAAGTCTACTAGGTGCCGCGCAAGTGTTGAAGGCACAAGAAGCGACTTTACAAGGGAAAGTTCGTTTTATTTTCCAACCGGCCGAAGAGAGTAACCAAGGAGCACGCGCATTGATTTCTGAAGGCGTGCTTGAGGGAGTCGATGCCATTATTGGTTTCCATAACAAGCCAGAACTTCCAGTTGGAACCATCGGTGTGAAGGAAGGGCCACTCATGGCAGCAGTCGGTCAGTTCAAAGCCGAAATTACGGGAGTGGGAACTCACGCAGCAGCACCGCACAATGGGAACGACCCAATCGTGACGGCTTGCCAAGTGATTGCCAATGCTCAAGCCATCGTCGCTCGTCATACGTCTCCACTAGAGCCAGTGGTATTAAGCGTATCGCATATCGAAGCCGGAAATACATGGAATGTGATTCCAGAGAAAGTATTTTTTGAAGGAACGATTCGTACGTTTAATAAAGAAGTTGAACGCAAGATGACCGAGCAATTCGAAAAGATGATTGTCCAAACCGCAGATGTATACGGACAAAAAGGAAGTATCGAATGGATTTTAACACCACCAGTCGTGCATAATGATGCTGCAGTCACAAAAGTTGTCAAAAGTGTGACGGAGAAATTTGCGACAGTGGTGACACCGGAAGTCACTTTAGGAGCAGAAGATTTCGCCAATTATATGGAACACGTTCCAGGATGTTTCGTCTTTGTTGGAACAGGATGCCCACGCGAATGGCATCACCCAGCATTCTTAGTGGATGATGCAGCATTACCGTTTGCGATTCAGTATTTTATCGACAACACGCATGCGCTTCTAGAAGGACTTTCACAGAAAGGAAACGCGTAATATGAAAACAATGGTGGTGATTAGCCATCCTACAATTCAAACGTCGTCGACTCAACAGTTTTTTCTCGCAACTCTAAAAGGGGAAGAAGCTGTAACAGTTCGACATCTAGACGAAGTGTGGAGTGAGAAAAAGCCGCATTTTACGAGAGCAACAGAAGAAAAAGCCTTGGTAGAATCCCAGGCCGAACGCCTTATTCTTCAATTCCCGATGTATTGGTACCAAGCGCCTTCTGTCATGAAGGAATGGATTGATACGGTGATGCGTAAGAGTGCGCTTTTTGCAAAACAAATTAAGGAACTCGGAATCGTTGTGACACTCGGGGTGAAAGAAGAAGCCTTCCGTGCAGGAGGGAAAGAGCAGTTTACGATTTCGGAACTCTTGCGCCCATTCCAAGCCTTAGCCAATGCGATGGGGTGGAGTTATTTACCGATTTTTGAAGTGCATCAGTTTGATTATAAGACGGAAGAGGCAAAACAAGCGTTACTCGTTGAGTATTTACAATACGTGACGAAAGAGAACCACGGAACGTTACGAGACACGGAAGAGTGGTTTATCCAGCGAGCACAAGCGATGGAGGGTGCACACTGGGAACAAATCGCAGAGTGGATCAAAGAGAATCAGGATGAAAGATTGGAACTCGATATGCATCTGAGTCATTGGGAGGAGAGTCAATATGGAGATTATTGAGAAAATCAGGCTACTCGATGCATGGATTCTAGAAGCAAAAGAGTATAAAGAACGCGCATTGCTTGTAGCTGCAAAAACTCTTCTTTTAGAACAAGCGAAACGAATTGAACAAGCACATGGTGAGTTAGATGGACGGATGTGGAGTCCTGAAAACTGGGCCGAATAAGGAGAATGAGATTGAAAAAAGATTATTTAGGACTGCGACTCGTATTACTAGTTATCGCCTGTTTCTTAATCGGACTAGGCGCAAAGCTGGCAGCTTCGAGTACATTAGGAGCGGACGTTGTCGTTCTTGTGTGGGAAGGTTTAAATCACACTTTTGGAATGGATATGGGTACAAGCAATATCATTGTTTCTATAGTATTCCTTGCTATTACGCTCAGTATTAACTGGCGATATATTGGATTTGGAACAGTTGTAGGGATGTTCCTACAAAGCTTCTTTATTGAACTGTTCGATTTTAGGGCGCTTGCTGAAATGGATGTGACGGTAAAAGCAGTTGCAATGGTAGTAGGGATTGCCTTAATTGCTATGGGGTGTGCAGTGTATGCATTGGCTGAATTAGGAGTTGGACCGTATATTGCCGCAACACTTGCTTTACATGAGAAATTCAAAACATCAATCCCTAAAAATAAATTCTTTATCGATGCGAGCTGTGTCATCACCGCCGCAATATTGGGACAATGGCCAACGATTGGACCTGTAGTATCATTATTGATTAGTGGAGTCATTATGGATCAAACAATGGTAATCTTGAAGAAGTTTTTACCAATTAAATAAAATATACAAAATGAAACCTATCTACACGAGAAATCCTATTGTAGATAGGTTTTTTAGCGCTTTATTGAAATAATGAAAGATGTTACCGTTTCCAAAGAGAGCAAAATAGTACAAGTCAAAAGCAAAATAGTTATTGTGAAAGCGGTTTTTTCGTTGTAAACTAAAAGTGTCTTAAAAAGTAATAAAACTAGGGGGAGACAACATGAAAAAGAAAGTATTACTATCAAGCGCAGCATTATTAGCAGCTGTATCTTTAGCAGCTTGCGGAAATAATAGCAACAGCACTAGTAAGACAGATTCAACTACTCAACAAGGAGCTGCTAAAGAGAAAGTTACTCTTAAATTAGCTGCCTTAGAAAGTGGTTACGGCGCAGAAATGTGGCCAGCAATCATCAAAGCTTACGAAGAGGCAAATCCAAACGTTAAAGTAGAATTGACTCAAAGTAAGGAAATTGAAGATAAAATTGCACCTCAAATGAAAGCTGGCGATTACCCAGATATTGTAATGTTAGCTTTAGGACGTAAACAAGCTTTACCAGAAACATTAATTAAAGAAAAAGCTTTAGCTGACTTAACTGGATTATTCGATATGAAAGTTTACGGCGAAGACAAAAAAGTTTCTGAAAAATTATTAAACAATGTATTAGGAACAACAGTAACTGATCCATACGGAGACGGAAAACACTACTTAGCACCAATGTTCTATGCTCCTACAGGATTATTCTACAACGAAGCATTATTCAAATCTAAAGGCTGGGAAGTTCCAAAAGATATGCCTGGTATGAAAGAATTAGCTGAAAAAGCTAAAAAAGAAGGAATCTCATTATTTACTTATCCAACAACTGGATACTTAGATAGCTTCTTCCCAGCATTATTAGCAAACGCTGGCGGTGTTGATTTATTCAACAAAGCAATGAAATATGAACCTGGCGTATTCACTTCTGAAGGTGCTACTAAAGCTTTCGAAGCAATGGGAACATTGTTATCTAATGTAGAACCTTCAACAGTAGCAAATGCCAACAAGCAAAGTTTCACTAAGAACCAACAATTAATCTTAGACAACAAAGCTTTATTCATGCCAAACGGTACTTGGGTAGTAGGTGAAATGGAAAAAGCTCCTAGAGCAGAAGGCTTTAAATGGGCTATGACAGCTGCGCCAGCAATCGAAAAAGGTGGCAAACGTTATGTTTACTCATTCTTCGAACACATCTGGGTTCCAAAAGAATCTAAGAATCAAGAAGCAGCTAAAGAATTCTTATCATTCTTATACTCTGACAAAGCAGCAGAAATCTTTGCTAAATACAACGCAGCTCAACCAATTCAAGGTGTAACAGCTAAGTTACCTGACCAATTGAAAGCTTTATACAAAGTTGTGGATGAAGTTGATGGCGTAATCAATGGTAACTTCGTAGCTACTAAACCTATCGAAGGCGTAAGCATGAAAGATACATTATACGGTCAAATCGACTCTGTAGCATCTGGTCAAAAAACAGTTGCTGAATGGCAAAAATCTGTAGAAGAAGTTAGCCAAAAACTTAAAGCAGCAGTGGAATAATTCAAATAGAATGAATTAAATAGGAGTGGGATGCGAAGCAATTTTCGAGGATGAAAATTCCTTCCACCCACTCTCATTTTATCTAAAAACGGTCGAAAGAGGGCAGAACGATGAAAAATCGTAGAAAAAGAGAGAGAAATTTATTTATTCTCGCATGTTTATCACCTGCACTAATTTTATTCTTTACGTTTCTAATTTATCCAACGGTTGAAGTATTCCGTATGTCTTTATTCAAATGGGGCGGTTTCTCAAACAATCAACAATTTGTTGGATTGGATAACTTTAAAATTTTATGGCAAGATGAAAATTTCTTTAGAACAATTCAAAACACAATCTTACTGATTGTAGTGGTAACACTCTTTACAATCGTATTGGCAGTTCTTTTCGCAGCAATCCTTTCAACAGAAAAGATTCGCGGAAACAACTTCTTTAGAATTATTTTCTACATCCCTAATATTTTATCAATCGTAGTTATTGCAGGGATTTTTGCAGCAATTTATGATCCAAAAGCTGGACTTTTAAATGCAGTTTTACCAGAAGCGTGGAATAAATTATGGCTAGGAGATCAAAGTGTTGTTATTTACTCACTCGCATTCGCATTAATTTGGCAAGCGATTGGGTACTACATGGTTATGTATATGGCAGGGATGGCGAATATTCCAGCAAGCTTGTATGAAGCAGCAGACCTTGATGGAGCTGGAAAAATCGGTAAATTTTTTAATGTTACATTACCATTAATTTGGAATAGTATTCGTACAACATTAACATTCTTTATCATTAGTACCATTAACTTAAGTTTCTTACTTGTACAAATCTTGACAGACGGTGGACCAGACGGAACGACTGAAGTGTTCTTAAGCTACATGTTCAAACAAGCTTATACAAACTCTTCATACGGATACGGTATGGCCATCGGGGTAGTTGTCTTTATATTCTCATTCGGATTATCAGGGATCGTAAGTCATATTACGAAACGCGATATTCTTGAATACTAGGAGGGGGAGACCATGAAAGGAAATACTCGTTCATTCGAAAAGCTCTATAAAGCTTTTATATACGTAGCGCTCATTTCATTAGCGATTAGTATTATTGTACCAGTGGGCTGGGTCTTCTTAGCTTCTATTAAAGAGAATAGAGAGTTCTACGGATCTCCATGGACAATGCCAGAAGGATTCTACATCCAAAACTTTGTAGAAGCTTGGAATAAAGCAAAAATGGGCGACTACATGTTGAACTCAGTGATTGTTACAGCATTAGCTTTAATAATCCTTGTAGTAGTAGCAATTCCAGCTTCTTACGTATTGGCACGTTATAAATTCCCAGGAAGTCGTTTCATTAACTCATTACTAAAAGGTGGGTTATTCATCAACGTAAACTATATCGTTGTACCAATCTTCTTAATGTTACTGGACTGGGATAAAGGACTGAAAGGATTTGGCATTAGCGGATTCTTCCTTAACAACATTTTTGTTTTAGCAGTTGTGTATGCAGCGACATCATTACCATTTACGATTTATCTATTATCAAACTTCTTCAAGACATTACCAACAACGTTTGAAGAAGCGGCATCCATTGACGGTGCAGGATATTTCACAACAATGGTTCGCGTCATGACACCAATGGCAAGACCAAGTATTATCACGGTAATCTTATTCAACTTCCTTTCATTCTGGAATGAATACATTATCGCTCTTACATTAATGCCAGGTAAACCAAACATTACCAGTAGGGTTGAAAAACTTAATGCAAGCGCAACGTGGGGCAGCTGAATACGGACAATTATACGCAGGGATGGTATTAGTAATGTTACCAACATTAATTCTATACATTCTTGTTCAAAACAAACTAACACAAGGGATGACACTAGGCGGCTCTAAAGAGTAATCGTCATCGCAGGAGGAAAGAAAATGGGTAAAACAAAAGGGCGTTTAACCCTACCAAGTGAATCGAATTTTCTTGAACAGACTAAAGAATTGCTCGACCGTTGGGGTGCAGATGCAATTCGTGATAGCGATGGAACGAAACTCGATGAAGCAACCAAACAATTAGATGCAAAAATCTATACAACCTACTTTGTAGCACGTAACCATAATGATTTCATCAAAGATCATATGGAAGAGTGCCAACAAATCTTCGTCATGTCAAAATTCTGGTTAGCAACAGAGGATTCTCTAACGATTCCATTTATGGAAGGCTACTTTGAAGACCAAGTGCAACCAGACTATGTACATGATCCAAAAAGATATTGGGAAGTCATCGACCGTACAACTGGAGAAGTAGTTCCAGTGGAGAGATGGACTGTCCATGAAGAAAACAACACAATTACCATTGAAGGCACTCGTCCTTTCCATGAGTATACAGTGTCGTTTCTAGTGTATGCGATTTGGGATCCAACTCAAATGTACAATCATATTACGAATAACTGGGGAGATGTTCCTCACGATATTCCGTTTGATGTACGTGGACCTCATTCAAATCAATTCATGCATTCCTATTTAAAACAATGGTTAAAAGACAATCCGGATACGGATGTAGTTCGTTTTACAACGTTCTTCTATCACTTCACATTAATTTTCAACAACTTAGGAAAAGAAAAATTTGTGGACTGGTTCGGATATGGTGCCAGCGTATCGGTCGCAGCACTTGAAGCTTTTGCTAAGGAAAAAGGCTATCGCTTAAGAGCAGAAGATATTGTGGATGAAGGGTACTATAACTCAACATTCCGCACACCAAGTAAAGCGTACTTAGACTATATCGACTTTATTCAAGCATTCGTTGCAAGAGAAGCTAAAAAATTAGTCGACGAAGTACATGATGCTGGTAAAGAAGCCATGATGTTCTTAGGAGATAACTGGATTGGTACAGAACCATACGGACCATACTTCGAACAAATTGGATTAGATGCAGTGGTGGGTTCTGTCGGCGGCGGAGCAACACTTCGTATGATTTCAGATATTCCACACGTAAAATATACAGAAGGAAGATTCTTACCATACTTCTTCCCAGATGTATTCCGTGAAGGAAATGATCCTACGATTGAAGCCAATAAAAACTGGTTATCTGCAAGACGTGCGATCATGCGTAACCCTGTAGACCGTATCGGTTATGGTGGTTATTTAAGTCTTGCATACAAATTCCCTAAATTTGTCGACTACATTGAACATGTAACAGATGAATTTAGAGAAATCTACGATATCGTAAAACACACAAAACCATATACTGGTTTGAAAGTAGCCATCTTAAATGCATGGGGGCGTTTAAGAACTTGGCAAGCACACATGGTTGCCCATGAACTTCCATACAAACAAATCTATTCTTACCTTGGAATTATGGAAGCGTTAAGTGGTGCTAGTGTGGACGTAAGCTTTATTAGCTTTGACGATATCATTAATGATGGAGTTCCAGAAGGTGTCGATGTCATCATCAACGCGGGAGATGCCGGTACTTCATTTAGCGGTGGAGAGGTTTGGAAGAATGAAGCGCTCATTACACGTATTCGTGAATTCGTGTATAATGGTGGAGGATTTGTCGGAGTTGGGGAACCAACAGCCGTTCATCATCAAGGAAGATTCTTCCAACTTGGAGATATTTTGGGTGTTGAAAGAGAAATGGGATATAGCCTTTCAACAGATAAATACTTTACTAAAGAATTAAAAGAACACTTTATTATTGAAGATATTGAAGATGTTCATAAGATTGACTTTGGGGAAAATATTAAAAACGTGTATGGCTTAACGAGTGCAACAGAAGTACTTGAATTTAGCAATCCGAAAGTAAGCGCAGGTGGTGTTGAAGAAGGAATCGTTCTTCCAGCCAACGCCGAAGGAAAAGAATTCGGGGAAATCCATCTTGCAGCGAACCCTTACGGAAAAGGTCGTGGGGTTTACATCGCAGGGCTTCCATACACACCAGAAAATACAAGATTATTAATGCGTGCGTTATTCTACGCAGCAAGTAAAGAAAGTGAATTAACAAAATGGTATGCAAGCAATCCATTAGTGGAAGTACATGCTTATCCTGAAAAAGGAGTGTACGCAATCGTGAATAATACGAACGAATTGCAATCAACACTCGTTTATGATGGCGAAGGTGTATCAAGAACTGTGGAACTTGAGCCAAGCGAAATTAGATGGGAGAAGATATCATGAATCCTAAAGTGAAAATTTGGATCCGCGTCGTGTTGATGTTGGTATTCTTATATGTCGTTATTTTGGGGCATCAGATGATTGGAAAAGAAGGCGTTGCAACAATGCTTGTTGGCTTAGCTGGATTGCTTCTCTTGCTATGGGATTACAATCGTCCGTACTCTAAATCGATGAAGCGTTAATAAAACTTAACTAGGAACAGGGGCTTGTTTACAAACAAGCCCCTATTCCTGTTTGCATGGGCACAATATTTAAAAATAAAATAATGCAAACCAAAGGTTTGTGATTACTTCGATTCCTTGCAGATTCTTCTATAGTAGCTGTAAAAGGGGACCGGTTCGAGCCTGTAGTCTCTCACCTTTAAAGTTCAAAATGGGAGTAAGGGATAAATCCCCAACTCCCATCAATTCACTTTTAATCCTTTTTCCTTTTTACTGCTACTATATGAATCTAGCAAGGATTCTCCGTAATCACAGTGTTTTTAAATATTGTGTTATGCAAAGGAAAAGGGAAGGAAGATAAGGAGGATAAAGGGGACCGGTTCGAGCCTGTAGTCTCTCACCTTTAAAGTTCAAAATGGGAGTAAGGGATAAATCCCTAACTCCTATTAATTCACCTTTGATCCTTTTCTCATTACTGCTACTATAAGAACCCGACAATTCTTCTTCGTAATCACAAAAGTTTTTAATATTGTGTTCTGTAAAGAAAAGGGGGAGGAGAAATTGGTGAAATTTCTTATAGGAATTTGGTTTATTAAAAGATGAAAATATCGTATAATAGAAAAGAAATTGAAAGGAATGGGGGATAATATGAAAGGATTGTTTATCACGATGGAAGGTCCTGATGGCGCTGGGAAAACAACGGTCATCAACCAACTGATTCCTTTGTTACAAAAACACGCGCTTGTGGATATTATTTCAACAAGAGAACCTGGTGGAAGCCGCATCGCTGAAGATATTCGAAAGGTTATTCTGGATGTGAACAACACCGAAATGGATGAGAGAACAGAAGCGATTTTATATGCGGCGGGTCGTCGCCAGCATTTAAAAGATCGTATCTTACCAAACTTAGAAAAAGGAAATATTGTTTTTTGTGATCGTTTTGTCGATAGCTCATTGGTATATCAAGGGGTTGCTCGTGGGATTGGTGTAGAAGAAGTTGCACAGTTAAATCGTTTTGCAACGGATGGTTTATCACCAAGCACGACGCTTTACTTAGATGTGCCGGCTGAAGTAGGCTTGGAACGAATTCAAAAAGCAAGAGGGAACCGTCAGTTTGACCGCTTAGATCAAGAAGGCTTAAGTTTCCATACGATGGTTCGCAATGGATATTTAGAGTTAGTGGAAAAATATCCAGAAAGAATTGTACTGATTGATGCGACAAAATCCATTGAAGAAGTAGTGGAAGAGTGCTTCCGCGTTTTAGTGGAACGTTACCCAAAATATTTTACAAAATAGGAGAATGAAATCATGAAATTATTAATTGCGATTGTACAAGATAAAGATGCACATTTATTAGGAGATGAGTTTGCACAAGCAAATATTCGTGCCACTCGTTTATCAACAACAGGTGGATTCTTACGTGCAGGAAACACTACTTTCATTATCGGGATTGAAGAAGAACGTGTAGAAGAAGCGTTAAATATCATCAAAGAAAATTGCCAATCACGCGAACAAATGACGGTGCCACCAGTGCATATCGATAGCATGCTTGATAGCGCGCTAACAACTCCAGTTCCAATTCGTGTAGGTGGAGCTACAGTATTCGTATTACCTGTAGACTCATTCTTCAGTTTCTAAGATGGAAAAGATGCAAGAAGCATTTATTCGTGCCATCGATAATGATCAGCTGAGCCATGCGTATTTGTTCGAAGGAGCAAAGGGGATTGGGAAAGCGGAGATGGCAAAAGAAATCGCAAAGATGCTGAACTGTATGAAGCGAACAAAAGGCGAGTCTGCTTGTGGTGTGTGTGAACATTGCACACGGATTGACCATGGGAACTTCCCAGATTTTATCGTGGTAGAACCTGAAGGCACAACGGTCAAGGTGGACCAAATTCGTACGCTGAAATCGCAGTTAACGAAGACAGCGATGGAGTCGAGTGCGATTGTGTGTGTGATTCATGCAGTCGATACGTTGACACAAGTCGCAGCGAATAGCTTGTTGAAGTTTTTAGAGGAACCAACGGGAAATATCCATTTCATTCTTCTAACTGAGCAACTTAGTAAGGTGCTGATTACGATTCAATCGCGCTGTCAGATTATTCGTTTCCAATCAGATGCAGGTGAAAATATTGTTGCTACGCTAAAAGAACGAGGGGTTCCAAATGCAACGGCACAATTATTATCTCAACTAACGAATAATAGTGACCAAGCAATAGAGATGCTTGAGAGTGAAAGTTTTGGGCAGCTTCGTCAAGAAAGCTGGAATTGGTTTGTCCGCGTATTTACGGATCGTGCGATGGCCTTTGTAACAATTCAGTCCCAAGTAATGCCACTCTTGGCAACAAAAGCTGATAGTGAGCTGTTTTTAACACTATTACAAATTTATATTCGTGATGCCTTGCTGGTTGCACGAGGTGTCGAGGGAGCCATTATTCAAAGCGATAAACTTGCTACGATGAAGAGTTTTGTAAGTCATCTCACCGTGAGTCAGTGGATTAAAGAACATGAAAAAATGACCAACGCCATTGCCAAAGTAGGCGCCAACGTTGGAGTGCAAGCAGTATTAGAACAATGGGTATTAAAAATCCCAAAATAAGATAGGAGGTGCGTGAATGCCAAACAGACAATTATATGATCGAATCGAACGTTTAACAAAACAAACTTTGTTGCAACTTCATGAGCTCGAACAGATTTCTGAAGAGTTGCAAAAAGTGATCGAAGAGAATCATAATTTAACGATGGAAAATCGTCACTTGAAAGATCGCTTAGACGAGTTAGAGCCAAACACGCACACGAAGAAAGTGGCTAAAAAGAAAAAAAGAAGCCAATCCATCATCAACTTAGAAAATATCTACGACCAAGGATTCCATATTTGTAATTTATACTATGGAAAACGTAGAGAAAACGATGAAAGCTGTATGTTTTGTACAGAAATCTTGTATAGTGAAGATTAACGCGTGAAAACAGCAAGATTGTCATATAAAAAGCCAATAAAGTACTAAAAAGAGCCTGTCCATGGACGGGCTCTTTTGTTATAATAAAAGATGAAATCGTTTTATCTTTTTTGGGGGAAACAGTATGAATCAAAAACAATCAAAACCAAATGTCATCCTCATCGTAGTAGACCAAATGCGTGCGGACGCTTTGTCGATTAACCGCAGTGATGACTTAGTGGTAACACCAACGCTAGATATGATGGCCAGCATGGGATATAACTTTGAAAATGCGTACTCACCAGTGCCAAGTTGCGTACCAGCAAGAGCTGCTCTTTTAACAGGGATGGACCAAGAGAAGTCAGGAAGAGTGGGATACGAAGATGAAGTGCCTTGGAACTACACGAATACTCTTCCTCAAACCTTCAAGGATCTAGGGTATCAAACAGAATGTATCGGGAAAATGCATGTGTATCCAAGCCGTAAGCGCATGGGATTTGACCATGTTCTCTTGCACGACGGCTACTTACATGTCGACCGTAAATACAATAAGCAACTGGCGAAACCTTCGAACATTCGAGCGATTACTTGGCATGGATTAAGCAAGAACTCGGCAGCGATGCAGACATTATTGATGATGGGGCAAACTGTAATTCATGGGATGTCCGTCCGTTTGAACTCCCTGAGAAATACCATCCAACGAACTGGATTGTGAGCGAAAGTATTCGTTTCTTGAAGAGACGTGACCCAAGCGTTCCGTTCTTCTTGAAGATGTCGTTTGAAAAACCACATGCGCCGCTCAATCCACCGAAGTATTTCTATGACTTATACATGGATAAATTAGGGGACGTGTCGGACTTACATATCGGGAACTGGGAAGAACTCGAAGAGAAGATTCCAAGTCTCTATGCGAAGCGTGGAAAAATCCCAGCGGACGCGCAAAGAGAATGTTGGCTGCGTATTACGGCTTAATCACGCATATCGATAATCAATTAAGTCGCTTCCTCACAGCCGTTGAAGAATTTGATTTACTCGAAAATACTATCTTTTGGTTTGTGAGTGACCATGGGGATCAACTCGGGGAGCATTATTTATTCCGCAAGGGGTATCCTTACCAAGGTAGTATTAAGATTCCAGCGTTTATCTTCGACCCAGGCAACTTGATTGCGGGAACGAAGAAGAGCGTTACACAACTTGTGAAGATTCAAGACGTTTTCCCTTCACTTGTAGAACTAGCGACAGGTGAAAAAGTTGAAACGGACGGTAAGAGTGTTCGCCAATTATTATTTGGCGAGTTTGCAGGTTGGCGAAACGAATTCCACGGAGAACATAGTCTAGGTGTGGATTCTAGCCAATATATTTTAACAGATGAATGGAAATTTATTTGGTTCCCTGTCAAAGACGAGTATCAACTCTTCCATATGACAGAAGATCCAGAGGAAAAATGCAATTTAATTGCGGAAACAAAGTACACTTCTCTTGTGAACGAGTTCAAAGCAAAACTCGCACGTATTTTACAAGACAGAGAAGAAGGGTTTGTCCTAGACGGACAGCTTTGCCAAGTTCCGTTAGACCGCATCGTTTCCACTCTAAAGAGAGGTCGATAGTATGAATTTTGTGCCTTTAAAATCTGGCATCTTTCAAATGGGAGATTCTCATGGCCAAGGCTTTATCGAAGACCATGAGGCACCACCCGTCATGAAAAAGGTGCTCGCGTTTGAAATCGCGGATACGACCGTGACAAATCGTGAGTTTAAAGCCTTTATCGATGCGACAGGCTATACCACAACGGCAGAAACAATAGGAGACTCCTATGTATTTCACCTATTGGTTGAGCCAGAAAAAGAGCAGAGTATGCACATGTGTCCGGCTCACCTTGGTGGCTTCTAGTGCCTGGAGCTTCTTGGAATCATCCAACAGGACCCCAGTCTTCTATTGACGATGTGATGGACCATCCGGTGGTACACGTATCCTTGCAAGATGCACTAGCCTATTGTGATTGGGCAAAGGTGAAATTGCCGACAGAAACGCAATGGGAATACGCTGCTCGCGGCGGTACAACCACGCAGTTTCCTTGGGGGAACGACCTCGAAGAAGACGGAGAGTTTCATGCCAATACTTGGCAAGGAGATTTTCCTGATACGAATACGGAAGCGGATGGCTTCTTAGGAACGGCACCCGTGAAGAGCTTTGAACCAAACGGATACGGACTCTATCAGATGATAGGAAATGTCTGGGAATGGTGCTGTAATCATCGCGGAATTCCGTTTGAAGAAATCGAAGAAGACGCCTCTTGCCCCATTAATTTTGAATACGAATATGCGATTCGAGGAGGCTCCTTCTTATGCCATTGCTCCTACTGCAACAGGTATCGTGTGGCCGCTCGTAATGGTGCATTGTGGGATTCAACCTCGAGTCATTTAGGATTTAGATGTGTCCGGAATCTAGGAGGTCGCTAATGCACATTATTATTTATAGTATTATCGTGCTTTGTGCGACGATGATTGGAGCCATCACTGGTTTAGGTGGCGGTATTATTATCAAGCCGGCTTTCGATTTCGTGGGGATTGATACTACGAGTATGATTAGTGTGTATTCGACGGTGGCCGTGTTTACGATGTGTCTTGTTTCGATTTATAAAAGAAGTAAGCAAGGATTTCATGTCAAAAAACAAATCGCTTTAGGTCTGGCATTCGGGTCGATTATCGGTGGAAAAATCGGAGATGTGATTTTCCTTCATGCCGTAGACGGTTGGGGGAGTCAGGCAGTAAGTGCGACACAATCTGTGATTCTATTTCTATTACTGGGTGGCATTATTCTGTTCACGCTCAATAAGGAAAGGATTCGAACGCTAGAAGTAACGAATCTTGTGGCGATTGTGACGATTGGGCTAACAGTCGGTATCATTTCAGTCTATCTAGGGATTGGCGGAGGACCGCTGAATATTGCACTTTTGGTTTACTTCTTCTCGATGAAAGCCAAAGACGCAGCAGCCTATTCGATATTGATGATTTTCTTTGCACAGATTATTAAGATGGGAACCGTCATTCGTGACTTTGAAAAATACAACAATGTCAGTCTCGTGATTTTAGCGATTGCGATTTTTGCGGTACTCGGTGGTTGGATTGGAACGAAAATTCAATCGAAACTCACGCACGAAGCCGTTGAAAAACTCTATCTAGGATTGATGGGAATTTTAGTATTGATGACCGCCTTCAATGTATTTAAATTTATCGGAGTATAAACAAACACCCAAGCAATAATGCTTGGGTGTTTGTGTGTAGTATTTTATAGGAGAGGAAAATCATGCTAAGTTTTCTTGATTGTTGATGATGGAAAATCTTACGGATTCTATAATAGCAGTAATGGGGAATGATGCCAAAACGAATTAACGGGAGTTAGGAATGTATTCCTTACTCCCGTTTTTGAGGCTTTGGAGGTGAGAGACTTCGGCTCGAACCGGTATCCCATTACAGCTTTTATGAAGACATCCGTATAGATTTTCCATAATCAACAGATACATTAAGATGCATGGATTTCCTTGTAGACTTCTTGCTTCTTAAGACCAAGATGTTTTGCGACTGCCTTAATCGCATCTTTTTGCGTAAGGCTTTGATGTTCCATAAACCATTCAACGTGCTCTGCAATGGAAAGCGAAGCGTCTGGTGTCTGTTCTTCTAATGCACCAGAAAGAGCAGTCGTGACTTCGTCTGGATTTTTAGATCCAATCAAGATGCAACATTCGCCTTTTAATTCTTCTTCGCTTACAAGAGATGTGAGTTCTGCGGCTGTTCCGCGAATAAACTCTTCGTAAGTTTTCGTCAACTCACGGCATAAAACGACAGCTTGTTGTTCGCCGTAGACGGTTTGAATCGCCGAAAAAGTATCTTTCAATCGGAATGGCGATTCGTATAAAATCACAGTCTCGCTATGCGTGCGTAATTGCTCGAGGGCAGCGATTTTTTCTTTCTTTTTACGTGGTAAGAATCCATAGAAATAGAACGGCTGAGGAACAAGACCACTCGCAATCAGAGCTGTAATTCCCGCATTCGCTCCGGGAAGAGGAATCACGGGGATGCCGACTTCAACGCAGGCTTGCACGAGTTCAAATCCTGGGTCGCTAATCGAAGGGGTACCGGCGTCACTCACTTGCGCAATGGTTTTTCCTTCTTGCAACCACTCGATGACTTGTGGGATTCTCTCTTGTGTATTATGTTCATGGAAACTCTTTTGAGGAGTCTCGATTTCAAAATGGTTGAGTAATTTTTGCGTATGACGCGTATCTTCGGCAAGAATTAAATCGACGTCTCTAAGCGTATTGACCGCGCGAAAAGTCATGTCTTCTAAGTTTCCAATCGGAGTAGGGACAAGGAATAATTTTCCTACGCCTTCAGTTCGATAACTCTGTTGTCTCATGAGGGGGTTCTCCTTCTAAATAAATAATGACAGGACGCGTGACTGTGGCGCCAATCGTCTGTAGAAATGTTTCCTTTTTGGGGCGAGAGAATTTCTTGAACGCTGCTTCCGCCTTCATGGCTTCTTGCTTTGTGGCAAATTCTTTCGCGTAGAGCAGAGTCACAGGTGTTCTCACTCTTGTATATTTAGCTCCTTTTCCGGCATTATGCGTCGCGATTCGTTTTTCCAAATCGACGGTATAACCGGTATAAAAGGTCTGGTCCTTACACAGAAGAACGTACATAAAGAATTGACTCATGCCTCATCCCCCCCCCAGAGGATACTTCTAATTTTTTGGGTATATTCTTGATGCTCATCGAAAACTGTAATCGGTGGTAATACCTTAAGCCCTCCAGGAAGTCCGTCCTTCATTAATTCAATAAGAACGATGTTGCTTTCTTTGCCTTCTTTTGGATAGACAAATTGCACGCGTTTCGCTTCGAGTCGATGTTGTCTTGCCTCGGTTAATATATCCGTGAGGCGGTCGGGTCTATGCACCAGATAGGCTTTCCCTTTCATCTTCAAGAGGCCAGAAATCGTCGAAAATAAGTCTTCGAGTGGCAGATGCACTTCATGACGGGCAATTGTGTAGGCTTCCTTCAAATTGGTTTGATTGGTTTCATTGACCTTGAAATAAGGCGGATTACAGGTAATAAAGTCGACCGAATCTTTCGGGATGATGCCTTTTAACTGACGGATATCCTGATTGATAAACGTGATGCGGTCTTCTAAGCCGTTGAGTTGGTTCGTACGCATCGCCATATCCCATAGCTGTTCTTGAATTTCAACAGCGGTAATGTGATTTTGTGTCTTATGGCTGAGTAAAAATGCCACCGCACCGTTCCCAGAGCACAGGTCAACAATGGTGGCCTTTCTAGTTTTTGAGATATTCGCAAAGTCAGCTAAAAGGACAGCATCCAGCGAAAATGAGAAGACCTCACGACTTTGAATGATATTGATATTTTCTTTTTCGAGTCGATCGAGTCGCTCATGCGATTTCAATGGGACTTCCTTTTTTTGTCATTTCCTTCCAACTCCTACGATTACTGTATCCAAAGTGTAACAACAAATTGGGTATGGCGCAAGAAGGGAGACTATAGAAGAAAGTTTCCTTCGAAAACTAAAAGTGTCATGATCAATTTGTAGGGGAAGGAAAGAAAAATACTCGATATACAACTTTAGATTTAGACAAGGTTGGACGAAAAATCCACCTTAGGTCCTATGATTTCATCTGTGAAGTTCGGTACACTAAGAATGTAATCAAGAACGAACCGATTTAAGGGGGAAACGAAAATGAATCAAAAAGATAGAATTTTAGAATTAGTAGACAAAGGAATTATTTCAGCAGAGGAAGCAGTAGTCTTACTCGAAAAAATGGGTGAGAAGGCAAGTGCGAAAGAACAACCCACTTCTAGCCAATTAGACTCTGTCATGGAAGGTGTGGCAAGTGCATTTACTAAATTCTCTGCAAAAAGCGACCAAACAGATGATGCTATCCAAGTGGTATTGAAGCGCGCGAAGGAAATTGATCGCCGCATCGATGAAATCAGAACGGCTGAGCAATTGGATTCGTTAACTGTGGATGAAGAAATGGAACTTGTTCGTCTGCAAGAAGAAGCGGAGCAATTAAACAACCAATATAAGAGTTTGTTACAAGAAAAGAAACAAGCCGATGCAAAAGTAAAAGCTGAAAAGAAACAAGAATGGGAAGAAAGCTTTAAGAAAGCGAAGAAGAAAGTGCAAGACACTGACTGGGAAGATAAAACTCGTAGAACAGCGGGAACTATTACTTCATGGGCTGCAAAATTTGCAGACTCAATTGTGACAGCTGTGGGATCAGTCATTCAAATACAGAAGCGAACATGCCTTACTTAGAAGCCAAAAACGGCAAAAAAGTACCGTATCATTTCCACCAAGTGATTGATGATGCGAGCATTCTCGATTTCAAAGTGGCCAACGGAATACTCCGAGTGAAGACTGTTCCTGGTAACACAATGACGATTGAAGGAAATTGCCGCGTGGCTGCGCAAGACGAAGAGTTTTTCGATGCAGAAGGATTTGTTCGTGACCGCGTGAAGGTGGGCGTTGACGACGATAAGATTGTCATCAAGAGTGTCAGCAAGCGCGTATACTGCGACTGGACGATTTCACTTCCGCAAAAAGTGTATGATTATGTTGCCATCAAAGGGTTGAATACAACTATTCATTTGAAAGAATTAGAAGGAAAAGATTATTACTTCGAAGTGGATAATGGAGATATTCGCTTGAAGGATGTCAAAGGGGTTCTTCTTGAAGCAGAAACAGTGAACGGAAATCTTAAATATGAACAACTCGATTTCAAAGATATTGTATCTGAAACGGTGAATGGTAATATTCATCTCGATGGTCAATTCCTTGGAACGAAGCTAGAAGCCGTAACAGGAAATATTAAAGTAGAAGTCGCACATCCAGAAACGAAAAAAATAGACGTTGAAACTGTAAACGGAAATATCAAATCGCAGTCGCTGAAGAAGTCGGACTGGAAGCCGAAATTGAAACGTCACTTGGTTCGATTCATTTCGATGAAACCGTCTTTGAAGTGATTCGACAAACGAAGGATTTAGCAGAAAGAAGTGCATTGATTCGTAAAACTCGAAACTCAATGACAAGAGTAGTTGCAGAAACTACAACTGGAAATATACAAGTAAATCAGCTACAATCAGATTCAAGTAGCAAGAAAGAAGGATAAACAAAATGAAAAAATTAAGACGCTCGAGAAAGAACAGAGTTGTTTGTGGGGTAATGGGAGGAATTGCGGAATACTTCGATGTAGATCCAACAATTGTCCGCGTACTATTCTTGATTGTTTCTTGGACAGGTTTTCCAGTCTTCCTCTATATATTACTTGCTATCATTATTCCAGAAGAAAGCACTGGGTATTACCGTGATAATAGACGCAGAAATACTTACTATTACACTTCTGGAAGCTCTCGCCCGCGTAAAACAGCGCGCCGTGTAGAAGAAGATGACGACGATTGGAGTGATTTTTAGTGTCAATCACTAAAAAGATTGCCATTAACACATTAGGGTTCTTGGTGATTGCGTGGTTTGTACCACAATTTTACGTTACAAACTGGGTAGCAGCGCTTGTTGCAAGTATCGTTCTTGCGGTACTAAACCTATTTGTTAAACCGATTTTATTCCTTTTAACATTACCAGTAACGATTGTAACGTTTGGATGCTTTAGCTTCGTGTTAAATGCGATGATGTTAAGTATGACATCTTGGTTTGTAGGGCCTGGATTCTCATTCTCAAGTCCACACATTACCTTAGTAGTAAGCATTCTGTTAACGATTTTCCAACGCTTTGTTGAAAATCTAGTAGACTAATAGATAAAAAATAAGCGACCGATTTGGTCGCTTATTTTTGTTTGGATTCAATTAGTATTTCACAACCATTAATTGGCCGCTATTGTATTCTGCAAGGAATACATCTGAAACATCTTGAATATCTTGGGCAGCCAGTTGTTCAGTAACCCAATCTTCTGTTTTGTTGATATCATCGAGTACATTTTGTTGAATGACACCATCTGTAATGACTGGATATTTTGGATTCTCTTCTCCAACTTTTGTGAGAATGAGTTGTCCGTTTTGTTCAAGGATAGCACTTTTTACGTGACGAATAGAGAAGACTCCTTGTGAACGTAATTTAAAAGCAACTTCTTGAGCCGTTAGACCAGCGAGACGCACATTTTCAACATCAATTTTCCCATGTTTAATTAATTGTAAAGGTTCACCGTCAATCATCTTCTTCACTTTACTATTATTTGTTTTTACCCAGCGAAGGGTTAGTACTAACGCAAACCAAATTAATAAGATGATGCAGTATTGTAAGATGGTAATGGATGGATTATAAATCACACCCCCGAGAATTCCACCGAGTACATAGTTTTGTATTTGGTCACTTGCAGATGTAGGGGCGAGGTTTCCTTTCCCAGTGTAGTTGATCACAACAATTAATGATAATAGTCCAAGTGCAAGTTTGATTGCGACATCGATATATGAAAGGTTCAACTTATTCAGCCTCCTTAATCGTCACTTTTGGATTTTGCAATTCCATTTTTTCGAGTAGGTAATGTTCCGGGCTATCCCCTGTTAATACTCGATAGAATTGATCGCCAACTTTGACGATGGCTCCATCCTTTGCGGCTTCAGTATTAATATAGACATCTTCTTTATTAACGTTTAAATCCCCCGCAATTGTTTCAACGAAGCGAAGGGCTCCAGAATATTGATTTTCTGAATTTTTAGAAGACTGTAAGTCACCAATCTTAGAACCAGCAAGAATTAAGATACCAATGACGGCGATTAATGCTAATTCGCGAAATTTTGTATCTTGTTTATTTTTAAAATAACGATATAAAGCAATTGTTAAAATGGCAATGACAAAAAGAACTAGTCCTAATTGAATATAATCAATTTGTTGCACTTTACTTTTTTTAAAAAAATTCGTATGAATAAAAATACCATGTTTTTTTCCTCCTATTCAGAAACTTAGGCTATTATATAAAAATTCTATAAAAATATTCAAGTAAATTGATTCAACTTTTTTAAAAAAATATTTTTTTGGATAGTTTGGCAAAATGAACAGATAGTTTAATAAAATCTAAAAAGCATACAAGAAAGCGCTCAAATATGGTATAGTAAAAGGGTATAAAGAAATGAGGGATAATATGAAAAGTGTTACGGTTAGAGAATTAATCAAAAATATTCACTTGAAACCAATTCATGGCGAGGAGTATCTTGACCGCCCAATCGTTACAAGTGAAATTTCAAGACCGGGATTAGAATTAGCAGGATTTTTAAATTTCTATCCATCGGAGCGTATCCAGTTATTAGGTCGTACAGAAACTTCTTTTGTTGCGACAATGGATGAAGGGATTCGATTAGAAGTGATGGAACGTCTTTGTAAACCAGAGACACCATGTTTTATCATTTCTCGTAGACTGGACCCACCAAAAGAATTAGTGGAAGCCGCCGCTAAAGCGCAAATTCCAATCTTACAAGCAACTTCAAAGACAACACAAGTATCGAGTAGTGTGACAAACTTCCTCGAAGGAAGATTGGCAGAGCGTTCTTCAGTGCATGGGGTATTACTCGATGTATTCGGGATTGGTCTTTTGATTACAGGGGAAAGTGGCGTCGGTAAATCTGAAACGGCGTTAGAGCTTGTTCAAAAAGGACACCGTCTTGTTGCGGATGACCGTGTAGAACTATATCAATACGACGAATTGACATTAATCGGGGAAGCACCAGAAATTCTAAGCAAATTAATCGAAATTCGTGGTGTTGGTATCGTGGATGTAATGACGCTCTTTGGTGCAGGAGCCATTCTAGATCAAAAACAAGTGGACTTAGTCGTTCATCTTGAAAACTGGACACCTGATAAGAGATATGACCGTTTGGGTGGCTATATGGAAAATGTTGAATTGTTAGGTGTAGAAGTTCCGAAAATTCGCATCCCAGTGAAGACTGGTCGTAACGTATCGATTATCTTAGAAGTGGCATGTATGAATTTCCGTGCGAAGAAAATGGGATTCGATGCAACAGAAAGCTTCACGAATCGTTTAACACAATTAATTGAAGAAATAAAGAAGTTTAGAGGGTAGTTACATGAATGTTTTAGAAATGGTTTCGGCCATTAATCCGATTGCGTTTGAAATCGGTGGATTACAAGTGCGTTGGTATGGGATTATTATTGCTTTTGCAATTTACTTAGCAACAACATTAGCGGATAAAGAAGCGACTCGTAAAGGGTATCGAAAAGAATTTATTATCGATTTAGTATTTTGGGCAGTGCCTCTTGGATTTGTAGGTGCGCGATTGTACTATATTCTATTTGAATGGCAGTACTACTTCGCAAATCCGTCTGAAATTATCCAAATTTGGCATGGTGGAATTGCCATCTACGGTGGTGTCATTGCCGGAGCAGCAACCGTTTATTGGTTTGCGAAAAAAGAAAAAGTGTCGTTTGCATTACTCTTAGACATCTTGGCACCTGTCGTTTTACTCGCACAAGCGATTGGACGCTGGGGGAACTTCACAAACCAAGAAGCACATGGGGAAGCTGTAACGCGTGCGTTCCTAGAAGGATTGCATTTACCAAACTTCATTATTGAACAGATGCATATCGAGGGTGTCTATTACCATCCAACTTTCCTTTATGAATCCCTTTGGTCATTTGTTGGCGTATTGATTTTATTCTACTTACGCAGACGTAAAGGCGTAAAAGTGGGTGAAATCATGGCAGGATACTTAATGTGGTATTCATTCGGACGCTTCTTTATCGAAGGAATGCGTACAGATAGTCTCTGGTTATTTGGTGTCATTCGAATTTCGCAATTAGTTTCTATTGTGTTATTCTTAGTTGGCGTTGCTATTGTTGTAGTGAGAAGACGCAGGGTTCCTGCTGTACCAGATTATGTATCAGTAGACAACCCACAATCTCCAGCATTGTTTGGAAAAGCGTAAAGGAGAATTACTATGAAAAAAGTAGCTATTTTAGGAGCAGGTTCATGGGGAACAGCACTTTCAATGGTACTTAGTGAAAACCATCATGAGGCTCGCTTATGGGGAAATAATGAAGCGCAAATTAAAGAGATTAATGAGCGCCATACGAATGAGCATTTCCTACCAGGAGTTTTCCTAGATCCTTCGATTCGAGGGTATTTAGACTTAGCTGAAGCGGTAAAAGATGTGGATGCGGTATTATTCGTACTTCCAACGAAAGTGATTCGTTTAGTATCAAAACAATTAAATGGATTGCTAGAAAATAAACCGATGATTATTCATGCAAGTAAAGGGCTAGAACAAGAAACGTATAAACGTATTTCAGAGATTCTAGCAGAAGAATTGGACCGTGACAGCTATGAGGATATCGTGGTGTTATCAGGGCCAAGTCATGCAGAGGAAGTTTCTCGTCGCGATATCACAACCATTACGGCAGCGTGCGAGAATTTAGAATCTGCTAAGTTTGTGCAAGAGCTCTTCAGCAATTCCTTCTTCCGTGTTTATACGAATACAGACTGTGTCGGGGTAGAAATGGGAGCGGCACTAAAAAACGTTATCGCAGTTGGAGCAGGGGCTCTGCATGGTTTAGGCTATGGGGACAATGCAAAAGCAGCGTTAATGACAAGAGGATTAACAGAAATCAGTCGATTAGGAGTTGCGTTCGGGGCAGACCCGCTTACCTTTATTGGACTTAGTGGTGTCGGCGATTTAATCGTAACTTGTACGAGTATTCATTCTCGTAACTGGAGATGTGGGGACCAAATCGGAAAAAGGCGTTCCGTTGCCAACGATTTTTGGGAAAATATGGGAATGGTTGTAGAAGGGGTAGAAACGTGTAAAGCCGTCTACGCTTTGGCACAAGAGAAGAATATCGAAATGCCAATTACGACTGCTGTTTACAATGTTTTTATATAAAGGACATGATGTTCGCGAAGAGATTCAACGACTAATGGGACGTGAATTTAAATCAGAAGCATCGATTAAAGAACACCAATAAACAAAATCGGAGGAACAGAACTATGACAAAAGTAAGAAAAGCCGTAATCCCAGCAGCAGGGTTAGGAACTCGTTTCCTACCAGCAACAAAAGCGATGGCCAAAGAAATGTTACCCATCGTAGACAAGCCGACGATTCAATATATTGTTGAGGAAGCTCTCGCATCAGGAATCGAAGATATTTTAATCGTTACTGGTAAGAGCAAACGTCCAATCGAGGACCATTTTGACTCCAATATTGAATTAGAGTCAAACCTTGAAGCGAAAGGAAAAAAAGAACTGTTAGAACTTGTTCAAGAAACAACAGGAATTAACTTGTACTTTGTTCGCCAATCTTATCCAAAAGGATTAGGAGACGCGGTTCTTCAAGCAAAAGCATTTGTTGGAGGAGAACCTTTCGTGATTATGCTTGGAGACGATATTATGCGTGATGAGGTTCCTTTAACAAAACAACTGATTGAAGGATATGAAAAAACACATGCTTCGAATATCGCGGTGATGGAAGTTCCTCATGAAGAAACATATAAATACGGAATTATCGATCCTGAAAGCCAAGTGGAAGATGGATTATTCAATGTACGTCGTTTCGTAGAAAAACCAAAACCAGAAGAAGCACCAAGTAACTTAGCGATTATCGGTCGTTACTTATTAACTCCTGAGATTTTTGAGATTTTAGAAAAACAAGAACCAGGTGCAGGTGGCGAAGTTCAATTAACAGATGCCATCGATACATTGAACCTGACTCAAAGAGTGTTTGCAAAACAATTCAAGGGTGAGCGTTTCGATGTGGGTGATAAGTTTGGGTTCATGAAGACAAGTATTGAATTCGGTTTAGAACATCCAGAAATCAAAGATAACTTAAAACAATACGTCATTGAATTAGGTAAAAAAACTTGAAGGAACTTTAGATGAGCAATAAAGTTGCCGTTTTAAAGGGAGTATCTTAAACTAAAACATGAAGAGGAGCGTTGGACTATGTCTCAGCGCTCTTAGTTTATACAGAAGGAGAATCTCTGATGGAAGAAAGAACAATTTATGATGTAGTCATTATCGGAAGTGGCCCTGGTGGGATGACCGCAGCGCTTTTATACTTCACGTGCAAATTTAAAAAAACATTAATCCTAGAAAAAAAGGGGTTCCTGGTGGAGAGTTATTAAACACTTCAGATGTAGAAAATTATCCTGGTTTCCCAACGATTTCTGGACCAGAATTAGCGGACAATATGTATAAAGGTGCGATGCAATTCGGTGCTGAATATGCATACGGTCAAGTTTCAAAAAAATTGAATTAGAGGGCGACCTTAAAGTCATCACAGCAGGCAAGAAAACTTATTATGCCTATGCAGTAGTCATTGCGACTGGTTCGTATCACCGTAAATTAGAAGTTCCTGGGGAAGAAGAGTACGCTGGACGTGGTGTTTCATACTGTGCGGTATGTGACGGAGCCTTCTTCAAAGATAAGAAAATCTTCGTGATCGGCGGGGGAGACTCAGCGGTAGAAGAAGGAACGTATTTAACACAATTCGGACAAAGCGTCACCATCGTTCACCGTCGTGACCAATTACGTGCGCAAAAAGTGTTGCAAGACCGTGCATTCGCCAACGAAAAAATCGACTTCTTATGGAATTCAGTTGTTGAAGAATTTGTAGGAGACGGTTCAAAAATCACTGGCGTTCGCGTAAAAGATGTGAATACAGGTGAAGTAACAACGCATGAGGCGGATGGTGTCTTCATCTATGTGGGTCTATTACCAGTTTCTGATCCATTCAAAGATTTAAACATCACAGATGCAGAAGGTTGGATTGTCACAAACGAGCAAATGGAAACTGCTATTCCTGGAATCTTTGCAGTGGGCGATGTTCGTCAAAAAACATTACGTCAAATCACAACAGCAGTTGGAGATGGCGGACAAGCAGGTCACATGGTTTATAACTATGTCGAAGAAATCAAAGAAAAATTAGCGAAATAATTGAAGAAACTCTAATGTGGCGTGTGCTACATTAGAGTTTTTTTATTTGTGAAATGAAAAGAACCAAATTTATATAAAATTTTTCATTATCATTACAAATTCATGGGATAAAATACTTTTTATAAAAATTGTGATAGAATAGGTAAAATAATGAAGGTGGTGAATGAATGAATCGCAAAGTTTTAAAAGGATTAGGAATCGCAGTTTTTGTACTGGCATTAATGGCTTGTTCTCGTAGACCAAATCAAACAGCAAATAACGCTGATCCAGTTGTACAAATTTCTAAAAACAACGCAGAAGCAGGAGCGTCTACTACGGCCCAATTAACAACGGTCGCACAGGAGACCACAAGTGATACAACACGGAATGCGAATAATTTAGCGCGTGAGGCCATTGTAGAAATTGAAAAACGCAAAAATGTCGTTTTAGGCGAGAACTATGAGATTATCATTCAAGCACAAACGAATGACTCAGTTGACATGCAAATCCGTCATATTGGGAATTCAAACGCCTCAACTTATGGATTCTTCCGCTATCATGCTGGCGATAAGAAATTAGAAGAAATGGATACAACAACTGGGGAATATAAATCAGTAGAGTAATTTAAGAAAGCAGGGATTATATGACAAATATAGTAAATTTAGATTGGAATAATTTAGGTTTTGATTACATTAAGACAGACTTACGTTTCATCAGCTATTACAAAGATGGCCAGTGGGACGAAGGAGCATTAATTGAAGATAATGTGCTAAAAGTAGACGAAGCCGCTACAGCACTTCACTACGGTCAACAATGTTTCGAAGGATTAAAAGCATACCGTTGTAAAGATGGTAGCATCAACTTATTCCGTGTCGATCAAAACGCCGCTCGTATGGCGCGTTCATGCCGTCGATTACTCATGCCTGAGTTCCCAGAAGAACGTTTTATTGAAGCCGTAAAAAAAGTGGTCAAAGCAAACGAACATTGGTTACCACCATATGGTACAGGAGGAAGCTTATATATCCGTCCATTCATGATTGGGGTAGGAAATAATGTAGCCGTTCGTCCAGCAACAGAATATATTTCTCAATCTTTGTAATGCCAGTAGGAGCCTACTTCAAAGGGGGCTTAACACCAACGAACTTCATCGTTTCAGAATACGACCGTGCAGCACACGTAGGTACAGGGGCTGCTAAAGTCGGCGGGAACTATGCAGCAAGCTTACTTCCTGGTAAAGAAGCTAAAGAACGTCATTTCAGTGACTGTATTTACCTTGATCCATTGACACATACGAAGATTGAAGAAGTAGGGGCTGCGAACTTCTTTGGAATCACAAAAGATAACCAATTTATTACACCTTACTCTCCATCAATCTTACCAAGTATTACAAAATACTCATTGCTTTGGTTAGCAGAACACCGTCTTGGTATGACTGTTAAAGAAGGAGATGTCTATGTAGACCAATTAGATATCTTTGCAGAAGCAGGAGCTTGTGGGACTGCAGCTGTTATTTCTCCAGTAGGTGGTATTCAAAACGGAGACGACTTCTATGTGTTCTATTCTGAAACAGAAGTGGGACCTGTCACACGCCGTCTATACGATGAATTAGTAGGTATCCAATACGGAGATGTAGAGGCTCCAGAAGGTTGGATTCAAAAAGTTTTATAAGAATAAATTTTTCAAAAAATCCGTGGTAATCTGAATTGACAAAGCGCACTGCATTTGTTAATATATACCAGTATGAAACTCAATGAGTTAATGAAATAAATTGAATGAGAGGTGTCATCCATGCGTATCAACATTTTATTAGAATGTGCTGAAACAGGTGAACGTTTATACTTAACAAGCAAAAACAAACGTAACAATCCAGAGCGTTTAGAATTAAAAAAATATTCTCCAAAATTACGTAAACACGTTGTCTTCAAAGAAACTAAAAAATAATTTTGAGAAATTCGGAAGAGTTAGGCTGATGCCTAACTCTTTTTCTTTTTAAATAAATGAATAATAAGGGCGCAGGTCTTATATGAATCATTTGGGTCTCTATAGTAGCTACAATAGCTGTACCGGCGTGAGCCTTTCGTCTCACTGCCTATCGAGCCTCAAAGTAGGAGTAAGGAATGAATTCCTAACTCCTACTTATTCGCATCGATTACACTCGCTATTGTTGCTACTATGAACCAAATGATTCTTCAGACCTGCTTGTATAAAAATGTTAGGTGGTGCCTAATTTTTTGAATTGCTTATTTTTTGTTTCTTTAAACAACGAATTTAGAAATTTTGCTTCGGGAGTACGGGAACGAAGTAGTGGGTGCTTCGTACAGTGTTGAAAAAGAGTGAGGTGCTTCTAGAAGGTTTTGTTCTAGTTTCTTTAAAATCACATGCTTTGAAATTTTGTTTTTCAAAAAAATAAGAAATAGTATATTTCACCAGATTTGGTGAGAAGAGATAAATAATGTAACTTATTCGATTTTACTAAGAATGCACATAGGCTCGCGGAGGGGACATGGGATTCTATAATAGCAGTAATAGGGGATGGCGCTAAAAGCGAATTAGCGGGAGTTGGGAGAATTTCCATACTCCCGCTTTGAGTTTTAGAGGTGAGAGACTTCGGATTGAACCGATGCCTTATTACAGCTATTATGAAGAAATCCCGTGTTCTATAAAGAGAGCCTCTTTTAGGAACAGAAAAGATGAATTGTACATGCTATGTGTTCACAGCGGTGGGGATATCATGTATACTAGAACCGGTGATTATTTTGGAAAAACAAAATTTTATTACGACGGGGCACATTAATCGGGTGATTTTAACGATTGCGACTCCGTTAATGATTAATAATTTAATTCGAACTTTATACAATTTGACAGACGGGTTATATGTGGCACAACTTTCTGCGGAAGACTTTGCAGCAACCGCGTTTATTTGGCCGTTGAATTTCTTATTTATTTCGCTTGGTATGGGGATTAGTGTCGGTGCAACGGTCCTTATTGCTCAGTATTTTGGAGCAGGAAAATATAGAGATGCCCAGCGTTACGCAGGGAATGCGATGGTATTAACGTATTTCTTTGGATTTGTGCTGTCCGTACTCGGCTATTTCTTGGCTCCTCTATTCGTGGAATGGATGGGAGCAGAGGGGGACTTTCCTAGCAAAATCCGTAGCGTATTTGAAGATTAACTTTATCGGGTTGTTCTTTGATTTTTGCTACTTTGGCTATCAGTCCTTACTAAATGCGCAAGGTAGAACGCGGACGATCACGATGATCAGTGCGGCGTCTTCGATTTCAAATGTCATTCTAGACCCAATCTTTATTTTTGCGACGATTCCTTTTGTCGGACTCACCGGGTTGAACTGGGGAATTGAAGGGGCAGGATGGGCAACTGTTATTGCAAAAGTACTATTATTAGTGCTTGCCATTCGTGCCGTCCGTAAGGAATCAGATATTCAAATCTACTTAAGACATGTCAAAGTCGACAAAGAAGTGATGAAAGAAATCCTTAAAGTCGCTTGGCCATCTGCCTTCGGGTATGGTGGGGCTGCGTTAGGATTTACCGTCTTAAATGGACTTATTCAGTCGTATGGAACATCAGTACTCGCCGCGTATTCGATGGTAAACCGTATTTCGGATTTACTAACACAACCACAGATGGGAATTGGGGCGGCGTTAACAGCCATCATCGGACAAAACATGGGGGCAGGGCTTTATGACCGTGCACATGCCATCTTTAGACGAGCGCTAATGTGGGTGCTCATGATTTCGACAGTCGGCTGTATCATCGTCTTCTTCTTCCAGACTCCGATTCTTGGAGTCTTCATTAAAGATAGAAGCGATGCCGTTCTTTGGGCGAATGCCGTTGAGTATTTGAACTACACAGCCTTTATCATTTTCTTCATGGGAATGTTCTCGTCGTACAACGGATTCTTCCAAGGATGTGGCGTGACAAAATACTCGATGCATATGTCAGTTGGACGTCTTTGGGTGTTGCGCTTGCCGATTATTTGGGTGCTTGGAGCCTTTACAGCACTCGGGGCAACCGGTGTATGGATTGCCATGTTATTATCAAATGCGTTAACGGTTCTTTATGGACATATCGTCTATAAGACAAAAGACTGGAGTACATTACATTATGCGAAGGAGAGAAAACGTGATTAAAGATTTTATTCATTATTACAAGCCATATAAAAAATTATTCTTACTCGATTTTACCTGTGCGGTGATCGTGGCCATTCTTGAGCTAGCTTTTCCAGTAATGGTGAGAAGTGTCATTGATAAAATCGTACCGTCTCAAAACTTACAGCAAATTCTACTCGTGGGGGCAGGGTTATTAGCGCTATATGCCTTCTCGACCACTTTGAACTTTATCGTCGTGTACATGGGACATATTTTAGGGATTAATATTGAAACGGATATGCGTCGTGAGTTATTCGCAAAGGTTCAAAAACAATCCTTCTCGTTCTTCGACAATATGAAAATTGGGGAATTGATGAGCCGCTTGTCGAGTGATTTATTCGATATTAGTGAGTTGGCGCACCATGGACCAGAAGAATTCTTTATTGCCGTGATGACGTTAATCGGTTCGTTTGTGTTGATGTATCAAGTCCATCCAACGCTAGCGCTATTGACGATTTTCTTCGTTCCGATTATTGCGGTGGCACTGGCGGTGTTTAATCGTCGCATGTCTGCAATCAATCGAAATATCTACAAGGGATTAGCGAACTATACGGCAGGACTAGAAAATGTACTGAGCGGTATGCGTGTGGTGAAGGCCTTTGCGAACGAAAGTCATGAGCAACAACTCTTCGAAGAACTCATTCAAGAGTATCGTTCGAATAAAATTGCGTTTTATCGCACGATGGGAACGAGCAGTAGTTTTAACTACTTATTAATGCGCAGTATTAATCTCTTCAGCTTAATCGTTGGGGCGTACTTCACGGTCATCGGTGATTTAACAGCCGGAGAATTAGTCGGCTATATCTTACTATCCAATGTATTCGTGGGACCGATTAATAAGATGAACTCTATGATTGAACTGTATCCAAAGGGTTTTGCAGGCTTCCGTCGTTTCAAAGAATTAATGAATGTCGAAATTGATATCGAAGACGCACCCGATGCCATTCCTGCACCAGCGTTTGAAGGACGTGTGGAATATAAAAAAATGTAGGGTTTGGATATGAAGACGATAAGAAAGTGTTGGAACATATCAACTTGACGGTGGAACCAGGGCAAACAGTAGCCTTCGTTGGGCCAAGTGGAGTTGGGAAGACAACGCTCGTGAACTTATTACCTCGCTTCTATGATTTAAAAGAAGGGGAAATCTTAATCGATGGAACCAATATTAATCGTTTCACCTTACAGTCGCTTCGTCGTCAAATCGGTATCGTGCAACAAGATGTGTTCCTCTTTAATGGAACGATTCGTGAAAATGTATTGTACGGTAGACTCGATGCAACAGATGAGGAAGTAGACCGTGCGATTGAGCAAGCGAAACTGAAAGAAGTCATTGAAGATTTAGAAGATGGAGTGGATACACATATTGGAGAACGCGGTGTGAAATTGTCAGGCGGACAAAAGCAACGTCTCTCCATCGCCCGTATTTTCTTGAAGAATCCTTCTATTTTAATCTTGGACGAAGCAACAAGCGCGCTCGATACGCAAACGGAGAAGTTTATTCAACAATCGTTTGACGAGTTGGCAAAAGGCAGAACGACCTTTATTATTGCTCACCGTCTTGCTACGATTAAAAATGCAGACCGTATTATTGTCGTTACAGAAGATGGACTGACAGAAGACGGCACGCATGAAGAATTGCTTGCACAAAACGGTGCGTATGCGGCTTTATATAAAGCACAATTTAAATAGTAGAAAAATGCGGAGTAGGAATTTGATTCTTGCTCCGTATTTGTTTGAGCTTTTTTGAATTTATCGCAAACTATGATACAATGACCCAGAGAAAACTTAAGGAGAACGTTGATGAGTATTTTAAATGTAGAAAAATTAACCCACGGCTTCGGTGAAAGAGCCATCTTCAATGATGTGAGCTTCCGTCTATTAAAAGGAGAACACATCGGACTCGTTGGAGCAAACGGTGAAGGGAAATCCACCTTCATGAATATCGTGACAGGTCAATTACAACCAGACGAAGGAAAAATCGAGTGGTCTAAAAACGTGAAAGTAGGATACTTGGACCAACATACAGTCCTTGAACCCGGAATGACCGTTCGCAGTGTCCTTCAAAAAGCCTTCGACGATTTATTTGTAGCGGAAGCGCGTATCAATGAATTGTATATGGCTATGGGAGACGCAAACGAAGACGAAATGAACGCAATGTTGGAAGAAGTGGGCGAGTTGCAAGAGCGACTAGATAGCCACGACTTCTATATTCTAGATGCCAAAATTGATGAAGTAGCGCGTGCATTAGGCGTTGCAGCATTTGGAATGGATAGCGACGTGAGTGAACTTAGTGGTGGGCAACGTACAAAAGTGTTACTGGCAAAACTATTATTAGAAAAACCAGACATTTTATTACTCGACGAGCCAACAAACTATCTAGATGCAGAGCATATTGAATGGTTGAAACGTTACTTACAAGAATATGAAAATGCATTTATTCTAATTTCGCATGATATTCCATTCTTAAACAGTGTCGTCAACTTGATTTACCATATGGACAATCAAGAGTTGAACCGTTATGTTGGGGACTATGATCAGTTCCAAGAAGTGTATGCGATGAAGAAATCTCAACTAGAAGCAGCGTATAATCGTCAACAAAAAGAGATTGCGGACTTGAAGGACTTCGTAAACCGTAACAAGGCGCGTGTGGCAACACGGAATATGGCGATGTCTCGTCAGAAGAAACTGGATAAGATGGAAGTCATCGAATTAGCCAGTGAGAAGCCAAAACCAAAATTTGACTTCAAGACTTCTAGAGCTCCGGGTCGTTACATTTTCCAAGCCGAAGATTTAGTGATTGGATACGACCGCCCGTTAACGAGACCTATTAATCTGGAGATGGAACGTGGCCAAAAGATTGCGATTGTCGGTGCGAATGGTATCGGGAAAACAACACTCTTGAAGAGCTTGTTAGGGATTATTAAGCCATTGAACGGAAAAGTAACGCGTGGAGACTATATCGATCTTGGGTATTTTGAACAAGAAACGCCAAAAGGAAATCGTAAGACCGCCTTAGAAGAAATCTGGGATACTTTCCCATCAATGACACAACCAGAAGTACGTGCAGCGCTCGCTCGTTGTGGATTAACCAGTAAGCACATCGAGAGTCAAGTGCAAGTCTTAAGTGGGGGAGAGCAAGCAAAAGTTCGCTTCTGCAAATTGATGAATGAAGAGACAAACGTGCTCGTACTCGACGAACCGACAAACCACTTAGACGTTGATGCTAAAGATGAGCTCAAACGTGCATTACAAGAATATAAAGGAAGTATATTAATGGTGTGTCACGAACCTGAATTTTATGAAGATTTAATTACTGATTTATGGGATTTCACTTTATTTTCACGAAAAATAGATATATAATACAAAATATAAAAAAAGTTTAGACATATTGGAAGGGGAAAAAGATAAATAATGAAATTGTTAAGAAAGGTTAATAAGGTTTGGGTAGCTGTTTCTGCAACTACTTTAGTAGCAATTATGGTTTCTAATCAAACTGTACAAGCGGAAGAAATAAATCAATCACAAGTAACTTCAAATCACGTAGAAAAAGTGAAGAGTGAAAATGATAAAGTTGAGAGTCAAGGAACAGAAGAAAAATCTAACGCTGTTTCTACTCCTACCTCTACTCCAACTCCTACTTCTACTCCTACTTCTACTCCTGAAGCGAGAGATGCTACAAATGAAGCTATTCTTGAAAAGGCAGTTAACACAAGTTTAGAACCAGCTAAGCAAGTAGCAGAAGAAAATGATGCACATGACCCAGCAAAAGAAGAAAAGTTAAAAGAACTAGCAACCCCAGTTATTTCCAGTGAAAATGAGTCAGAAAAGATAAAGAATGCTATTACTGAAAATGACCGAGAAGTTGTTCACCAACCTGAATCAGAAACTCCTTACACTGTAAAGTATGATACCAAAAACAAAATGTATTATGTTGATGCTGTTGATTTTGGTTTAGATGTCCAAGATGGTGCTGATGATACTGCTGCTGTAAATAAAGCGTTAGAAGCAGCGAATTCAGTAGTTATGAGAAATAAACAAGGGCAAGAGTTTCAAGGGGTTGCCGTTAAATTATCTGGAGTGGTTAATGTTCAAAGAGATCAAGGAGAAATTTCTCATTATGAGTTGCGCACTCTAAATGATAGTGGAATTCCCTACGTTGTTAGAAACGGTAAGATTGATGGCGTAAAAGATGTAACTAAAATTACTCAAGAAGAATATTCAAAAATGGATGTAACCGATGATGGGTTGACAACATATACCAATAATAGAGGTAAGATAGAAGATGGTATGGTCCTTCCAATTTATAAAAAATCTGGTGTATTTAATCAAATTAAAATAGGAGAAGATTTGAAAAATGTAACAGGTTTAATTGGAGACGGTATGGGTGCCACGACAATTAAAACTAATTTAGTGCAACTTGGAAATCCATGGAATCCGGATGATAATGATACTGATAGTAGAGATCACTCAGTAGTTTTAGTTGAAGGACAAGATGGTTTCCTTATTAAGGATTTATCAGTAAATATTGTAAATCTTAAAGATGCTTTTGGAACAAAGAATGATGGTTTTTATTATAGAGGGATGCCTTATTATGGTAAGGTTAATGGAATTCAAATTGATGATTCAAGCAATGTTTCTGTAGAGTCTGTTGAATCGTCTGGTGCTAATAAAGCAGGAGTTTTCTTTAATTCTTCGTATAATACAGTTTCAAAGGACTTAGAAGAAGGTACTTTAGCGAAGAAACTATATGGAAACAAACCAAGATCATTAAACTATCTATATCAAAAAGGCGACGCTGGAGTTTCTTTTGAAGACTTAAAAATTAGTAAAAACAATAAAGTTATTAACAGCAATCTCCATAACAATAGAGTTGCTGGTGTGCATTTTGCCTTTCAGAAACACTTTTTAGTAGAAGGTTCTACTTTAGCGGAAAATGGACATAAGTTAAGCGGAAGTACAGGATATGGAGCAGCATCTTCTGCTGGTTCTTATAACGATTATTATATTTATAGAAATAATGTATCTTTATATAATTATCGTAAAGGACTTGATGCCCATGAAGGGGATCACATTTTAATCGAAAAAAATGTATCTTATGGTGATCGACTCTTAGGAATTGCAGTATATAATCGTGCATATAAAATGGAAAATGCGATTATTAGAAATAACATAGTAACTCAAGATACAAACAATAGATTATTAAAGAATGATTTAAGAAAAGATGGAACTTTCCCAGCAAATTCCGATTATTCACAGTATGAAGCTATTCATTTACAAACAAATGAAAAAAAGGTAGAGATTTAAGTGAAAAAAAGGTAGTGTAGGTTATTTTTGAAATTAGTGGAAATACTATTCAAAAATATTGATAATAGCGGGAAAAATTCCAGTCAAATATGAGAGTGGTTATAGATCAGAAGAAAATTATACGGCTAATGCTATTTTTAGTCAGAATGCAAGAACCATACTTAGATTATGTATTAAAGATTGACAATAATAATATTTCTGGAAAAATCAGCTACATCTATATTTAAGGTGATTAACTCTGCAATTGACCATAAGAATGGCAATCTTCAAGTTACGGAAACTGATAAATATAAAACTGGTATTGGTAATGGTTCAGGGGCTATTTCTATTACGAATAATAAAGTTAACGTAGATAAAGTAACGGGATTTGCTGGTACTTATTTAAGTCCAATCAATATTGTTGAAAGTACTGATAATAGACTAATTAAAGATAATCAAGGAAAAGTAATTGCTTTCCAAGATAAATTTAGAGGGTCTCTCAACTTCAGTAATAATGATATTACTTTTAAAAATACAGAATTAAGTAGCCCAAGAAATACAGAAAGTGCTGTCAAAATTATTAGTAATGCTGAGGCTATTCTGCTAAAAGATAATAAATTTAATTTTGGAAAAGTGACTCAAGATTATACTGCAAATATAGCTATGGTGAAACCATTAATTGAAGTAAACGGACTTACTGGACCAACAGCACAACCAAATATTAATGGGGTACAAACAAATACTAGTAGACAAGTTTCAAACTTACCGTCTACACTTAAACACACACAACCATTTGTATTTGTTAACAATGATATATCAATTGATAATGAAAAGTTTAGTGAAAGAGCAACTACGAAGCTTCCTACTAGGGTTTTACAATCATATTCAGTTGTAAGATATATCAATAATAATACTTTTACTTCAAAAGAACCGATTGATGTTAACCCTGTGAAAGAACAATCAGATGTTGATGGAAACACAGTATACGACACAACAAATACAACAAATGAGACCCCATCTAAAGCCTTGAATGAACGTTTATATAATTTAGCTACAGAGCGTTTCTACTGAAAAACCTGAATTGGTTAAGACTGAAGAAAAGACTGTTCAAAAAGAAACAAACTTCATTTTAGATAAGAATTTAAAAGCAGGGGAACAAGTTGTTGATCAAGAAGGTCAAGATGGAAAAGTTGAAGAAAAAACTTATTCAACTAAAGTAAGTAATGGTGTGTATGATAAACAAGGTGATATTGATGTATATAGTCCTCTTGCGCGAGTAATTAAGAATAATTATTATGACCTAAAGAATATCCAGAAAGATACTGTAAATAAAAGAGTTCCTGGATTGGTAAGAGGGGATTATGTTACAACAGAAAACAAACCTTTAGAATTAAGTAAAAATTTTGTTTATAACACTGTCTTAAAAGATAAAGCTGGAAAGCTAATCGAAGCTAAAACAGATGTTACTTATAAATACAACAATATGCCGATAATGTTAGAAGAGGGTGTAGGAGAAAGTTTTACTGATAAAAAAGTAATATCAGAAGCTGTAGATAAGATTGTTAGAATTGGGATAAGAAATACTACGTATTTACCAATACTTGAATCAGAGAAAATTCCATTTGAAGTGGAGTATGTTGATACAGATGAATTGCTAGAAGGTGAAACGGCAACTCTTACAAATGGAGTTTTGGGAGAATTAACCAAAATTTACAGAGAATTACGTGATTCTAATACGGGTGAATTATTGTCTGAAAAAGAATATGTAACAGAACTGGTAACAAGTGCACCAGTTAAAATGGTAGTAAAACGTGGTACTAAAAAATCGACTACAACTGTACAAAAAGTGATTAGTGAAGAAATACCGTATCAAGTAATTTCAATTCCTTCAAATGAATTAAAAGCTGGAGAAAGAGTTGTTCAAAGAGTAGGGAAAAATGGAACAATTGAATATCTTTATCAGTATGTGCTAGATTCAGAGGGGCATGTTGTCTCAGCTGAGTTAATTTCTAGCAAAGTGATTGAAGAAGCTATTGACGAGATTGTGCACGTTGGTGTTGAAGATTCACAAGAAATGTTACCAAATACTGGAAGCCATACAGATTATTCTATCTTTAGTGCAACAGTGTTAAGCATTTTGGCGTCTATTGGTTTAGTAGATGCATTAAATGACAAAAAAAAGCTTGACTAGTTTTGGTGATACATTCTATTAAATAAATACGAGCTAAATTCTGTAGTAACAGAATTTAGCTCATTTTTTAGGCTCTTTGTCAAATAGTATTGATGAAGAATTTTAGAAAGGGATTAAGCAACTAATTGTTGCTTAATTCCTTTTGTTTTTGGGCCAAACATTTTTGTTATTAAAATAATCCTGTTTCTAAAATGATAATAGTTTCTAAAGCCGTAGGCATTTCTTTTTGAGCACTTTTTATTTTATTGTTTATTCCTTCAATAGGGCCATTTGTTCTAGTTGGATGCTCACAAGTATTTTTGAATATATGGTAGGTAAGTAATCAGTGTTTTTTTAACACTCTTTTTAAACCAGGAGATAGGTTTAATTGTGTAGCTGCTTCAATCGTTTCCTTGAATTCTATATAATCTCTAGCTTGAATACATTCACGAAGTGAATAAACAACCTCATAATCATTTTTAAGAGATAGGTTGTTTTTCTAAGATATAATCTACGATTCCTTGACGTTTTATAAAGATTTCAAAAAAAGCTCATAACGATTATATTTATAGTTCTGAAGTTCATTAGGATTCTTTAAAATTAACTTCCAATAATGTTTTAACTTTCGATATAATTTAGGGTCTTTATAGTGATGCTTATTCATGACACGTACCCGAGTTCAATTTAATTCTCTATTTAAGGGCTTGTACGATGTGAAAAGGATCACTGATAATTTTAGCGTTAGGAAACATTTCTTTTATTAATTGAATGTATGGCAAGTACATGTCGATGGAGATAGTTTTTACTTTTAATCTAGTCTTAGGCTCAAAACGATGAAAATACTTTTTCAAACTGTAAGATTTTCTATCTCGTACAACATTGACTAACTTGTGTGTAGTGCAATCACAAATAATAAAGCTCATATTACTATCGGAAGATTTAACAGATTTAAATTCATCAAAACACAAATAATCAGGTAAATCATGTAATGGTTTAATCGTTAATAATCGTGCTGTATCGTCTATGATACGTCTTATGGTATGAATTGAAACATTTGTTTCTTTTGCGATACATGTTTCAGATACTGTTTCACTTATTTTTGATTTCGTTTTTTAATCATTTAGAGATATGACAGTGTTTTTCTACGATTCGACTAGTCTCTGCAGTAAATGAAGAGCCGCATTTTCTGCAGAGAAATCTCTGCTTGCGTAGATTTAAGTAGGCCGTTAGGCCTGAGACAGAACAGAGAGTGATACGAGACGTTTTCGTTCCATTTTTAACGATATTATTATTTTGGTTAACACACCCACAAATGGTACAAAATTCTGATTTATGCGTATATGTAGCTGAATAAAATAAAGATTTTCTCTTTTTAAATATCTTCTCTTGAACTTTATTATCCCAAATAATGTTTTTATCTTTGATTTGTAGCGTAGCTTCTAGTATATATGTTCATATGGTCATCATCCTTTTGTATTAGGGTTCAGCGCTTTTAATATACTGGATGTTGGCCTTTTTGTATACACTAAAATAGGGTTGGTGGAAAATTTCCATCAACCCTAAAAATTATAGAACCATTTTTTGTTCATAAAAAAACGCTACAAAACAATGTTTGTAGCGTGGAGTATGTTGTAAGCCGCCTAGGGGAGTCGAACCCCTGTTATGAGAACCGGAATCTCATGTGATATCCACTACACTAAGGCGACGTTCTTTTCTAAGTGTATCTAATTTTAGAAAACTGTGCAAGTTTTGGAAAAAATCAGAATATAAAGGAGAAATAGTCTAATTCGTATATCTTTAAAAGAGAGCAAAAAAGTATAAGAAGAGAGCAACATTACCATATATGGTAATTACCAAATATGGTAATGTTTAAGTGGGAGGGGAATTTATGAAAATAGAGCATCAGATTGACCCAAGAACGTTAGAGTATGTGGAGAGTAGGTCGTATAAAGAGAAGGTAAAAATAATTGCTGCTCTTAAGCTGCTGGATAAGGAAGGGTTAAGTCCAGCGATACTCGAGATGTGGGGGAATAAATCGCAGACTAAATTGAAAATTCCAGTTGTATATACTAAAGAGGAGGCTTTAAAAAATGGATCAGAATCTGAAGCGTTCAATAGCACGCTTGTCATTGGATTGGGAGAACTTCGAAAAAGACTTAGATTTAGATTTCACTCTAAAAGAAATGGCAGCAAGGATTACAGAGTTGAGACTTGTGTCGGGACTCTCACGTACCGAGTTTGCAGAAAGGTTGGGATAGAACCAGCTCATTTGTCCCGGTTAGTTTCAGGACACCATAATCCTTCTATTTTATTCTTAGAAGAGATAGCACAAAAAGTTGGAGCTCATCTAGAAATTTCTTTTGTGATGGATGATGGAGAAACTTGCCGTGAAAAGGTTAATAGGTAGATAGGGACTGAATCAGTCCCGAAAATTCATAAATATTAACCAAATTATAATGTGAGTACGGTTGCATTTATTGTATTTTATGTTAAAATAAAAATGTGTTCAGAAATATGGATTCAAAGATACCGGAAATAATCGGGACGAATTACGACCCTATCTGGAGATGATTGGAGGAAGGTTTCGATGAATTATCTTAATCTATCTCATCTATTGGTTCCGGAAAGCAGAGTCGTGCTTCAAACACGATTTCGTATTTTACAAGCGATTGCGACATATCAGCCGATTGGACGAAGAGCCCTTGCAAAAGTGGTTCAGATGTCCGAGCGAACACTTCGTAACGAGTGTGAGGCGATGAAAGAATTAGGTCTCATTGAAGTGCAAGGTTCGGGGATGCGACTGACAGAAGTTGGTGAATTTATATTAGAACGGTCGGATGATTTAAAAAACAACTTTATCCAGATGAGTCTGGTGGAACATAAGGTGGCTAAAACCTTAGGCGTCCAATATGTAAAGGTGGTTGAGGATCCGACAAAAACATCTAAGTTGGTTCAAGAGATTATGGATGTTCTCTTACCACTTGGGACTTCCATTATTGCCATCACTGGAGGCCAAACGATGGTCCGTGTCAGTGAAGGGTTCACCAAAGATATTTCGGTGAATAGAGATCTTACGATTGTTCCTGCAAGAGGAGGAATGTTTGGATCCATGCTGATTCAGGCAAATAATGTCAGTGAGAAAATGGCGACTGGAATTGGCGCTCATCATGAAGCGTTATTCGTCCCAGAACATGTCCAACAAGCGACTTATGCACCGCTAATGCAAGAACCTTCAGTCGCAAAGACGATAGGTCTCATGAAAAAGGCGGAGTGTTTGTTATATAGCGTTGGAAGTGCTATTATAATGGGAGAGAGACGTGGCCTTACCAAAGAACAAATAGCTACATTAAAAGAGAAGAAAGCAATTGGCGAAGCGTTCGGTTGTTTCTTCGATGCAGAAGGAAATGTGGTATTAAAAATCCCACGAGTAGGGCTGCATCTTAGTGATTTATCTACGATTCCACATTCGATTGCCGTTGTGGAAGGCGCAGAGAAGGCACCTGCTTTAAAAGCATATGCCAAATTAGCTCCAGTGGATCGCACCTGGTTTGTGATTGACAAGGAGACATCAGAGTTGGTTTTGAACGGGGAAACCCGCAAAAAATAAAAATAAAAAATTCCTAGGAGGAAAAACTATATGACAGTTAAAGTTGGTATTAACGGTTTCGGACGTATCGGTCGTTTAGCATTCCGTCGTATTCAAGATGTGGAAGGATTAGAAGTTGTTGCAATCAATGACTTAACAGACGCTAAGCAATTAGCTCACTTGTTAAAATATGATTCAACTCAAGGACGTTTCAACGGTGAAGTTGAAGTGTTAGATGGAGCTTTCCGCGTTAACGGTAAAGAAGTTAAAGTACTTGCTAACCGTAATCCTGAAGAATTACCATGGGGTGAACTAGGCGTTGATATCGTTTTAGAATGTACTGGTTTCTTCACTTCTAAAGAAAAAGCTGAATTACACTTAAAAGGTGGCGCTAAACGCGTTGTTATTTCTGCACCTGGTGGAAATGACGTTCCTACAGTTGTATTCAACACAAACCACAACATTTTAACAGGTAAAGAAACTGTTATCTCTGGTGCTTCATGTACTACAAACTGCTTAGCTCCAATGGCTAAAGCATTAAACGACAAATTCGGTATTGTTGAAGGTTTAATGACAACAATCCACGGTTACACTGGTGACCAAAACACATTAGACGCTCCACATCCAAAAGGAGACTTACGTCGTGCTCGCGCTGCAGCAGTGAACATTGTTCCTAACACAACAGGTGCTGCTAAAGCTATCGGATTAGTAATTCCAGAATTAAACGGAAAATTAGACGGAGCTGCACAACGTGTTCCTGTTCCAACAGGTTCATTAACTGAATTAGTAACAGTTTTAGAAAAACCAGTTACTGCTGAAGAAATCAATGCAGCTATGAAAGAAGTAGCTAACGAATCATACGGATACACTGAAGATCCAATCGTTTCTTCTGATATCGTAGGTATCACTTACGGTTCATTATTCGATGCAACTCAAACTAAAGTAATGACTGTAGGCGACAAACAATTAGTTAAAACTGTTGCTTGGTACGATAACGAAATGTCATACACTGCACAATTAGTTCGTACTTTACAATACTTCGCAAAACTATAATTTAAAACTATAGATTTAGCTAATCGTATCTATTTTCTCAGGGCGATGGAAGCATTCGCTTCCTCGCCCTGTTTTCATAATGTGAGTAATGCACTCGCTCCAAATAAAAATGTAGGAGGCTATTTTATGGCTAAAAAAATCGTTACAGACTTACAAGTGGAAGGGAAAAAAGTTTTAGTTCGTGTGGACTTCAACGTTCCTTTAAAAGATGGCGTGATTACAGACGATAACCGTATTGTTCAAGCGTTGCCAACTATTAAACACTTATTAGATCACAACGCTAAAGTGATCTTATTCTCTCACTTAGGTAAAGTGAAATCTGAAGAAGACAAAGCTAAATTGAGCTTACGTCCAGTTGCAGAACGCTTATCTGAATTGTTAGAAAAACCAGTGACTTTTGTTCCAGAAACTCGTGGAGAAAAGTTAGAAGCTGCGATTAATGCACTTAAAGAAGGCGACGTTTTATTATTCGAAAATACTCGTTTCGAAGATTTAGATGGTAAAAAAGAATCTAAAAACGATCCTGAATTAGGTAAATATTGGGCTTCTTTAGGCGATTTATTCGTGAACGATGCATTCGGTACAGCTCACCGTGCGCACGCTTCAAACGTTGGTATTGCTAGCCAATTAGAATCAGCTGCTGGATTCTTGATGGAAAAAGAAATCAAGTTCATCGGTGGTGCAGTAGATAACCCAGAACGTCCATTCGTGGCAATCTTAGGTGGAGCGAAAGTTTCAGACAAGATTGGTGTTATCAATAGCTTATTAGACAAAGCTGATAAAGTTCTTATCGGTGGAGGAATGGCTTACACATTCTTTAAAGCAATGGGACGTGAAGTAGGTCTTTCATTATTAGAAGTAGACCGCGTTGAATTAGCTAAAGAAATTATGGAAAAAGCTGGCGACAAATTAGTATTGCCAATCGATAACGTTGTAGCTAAAGAATTCTCTAACGATGCAGTTGCAACAATCGTTGATTCAGATTCTATCCCAGCAGACCAAGAAGGTTTAGATATCGGACCTAAGACAGTTGAATTATTTGCAAGCTACTTAAAAGATGCAAAAACAGTTGTATGGAATGGACCAATGGGTGTATTCGAATTACCAAACTTTGCTAAAGGAACAATCGGTGTATGTGAAGCTATTGCGAACCTTGAAGGCGCAACTACAATCATCGGTGGTGGGGACTCAGCAGCTGCTGCAATCTCACTAGGATACGCTGACAAATTCACTCACATTTCAACAGGTGGTGGAGCTTCTCTAGAATATCTAGAAGGTAAAGAACTACCAGGTGTTGCTGCAATTAGCGAAAAATAATTTAAAAACATTTAAAAGGAGATGTTGTGTATATGCGTAAACCAATTATTGCCGGAAACTGGAAAATGAACAAAAATCCAAAAGAAACTCAAGCTTTTGTTGAAGCTGTTGTAGGTAAATTACCTTCAGGCGAACGCGTAGAAAGTGCTATCGCTGCACCTGCAGTTGACTTAGTCACTTTAGTAGAATGTGCAAAAGGATCAGAATTAAAAGTAGCTGCTGAAAACTGCTACTTCGAAGATGCTGGTGCTTTCACTGGTGAAACTTCACCTAAAGTATTAGCTGAAATGGGCGTGCACTATGTTGTGATCGGTCACTCTGAACGTCGTGAATACTTCCACGAAACAGATGAAGACATCAACAAAAAAGCACATGCTATTTTCAAAAATGGCTTAACACCAATTATCTGCTGTGGTGAAACTTTAGAAACTTACGAAGCAGGAAAAGCTTCTGAATTCGTTGGTGGACAAGTTTCTGCAGCGTTAAAAGGATTATCAAACGAACAAGTATCATCATTAGTCATTGCTTATGAACCAATCTGGGCTATCGGAACTGGTAAATCAGCATCTCAAGATGACGCTCAAAAAATGTGTAAAGTTGTTCGTGACGTTGTAGCAGCTGACTTCGGTCAAGAAGTTGCTGACAAAGTTCGCGTACAATACGGTGGATCTGTAAAACCAGAAAACATTGCTGAATACATGGCTTGTCCAGACGTTGACGGAGCTCTTGTAGGTGGAGCAAGCTTACAACCAGATTCATTCTTAGCATTATTGGAGGCAGTAAAATAATGGCAAAATCACCAGTTGCAATCATTATCTTAGATGGTTTCGGATGGAGACCAGATGTTGAAGGTAATGCTGTTGCACAAGCAAATAAACCAAATTTTGATCGTTATTATAACGAATTTCCTCATACAACATTAAAAGCTTCTGGATTAGATGTAGGTCTACCAGATGGCCAAATGGGGAACTCAGAAGTAGGTCATACAAACATCGGTGCTGGTCGTATCGTTTACCAAAGCTTAACTCGTATTGACAAAGCAATTTTGGATGGCGAATTCGAAACAAACCCAGCGTTAAATGGTGCATTTAAACATGTTTTGGAAAACGGCTCTGCATTACACTTATTCGGATTATTATCTGATGGTGGGGTACATAGCCACATCAATCATTTATTAGCTTTAGTAGAAACAGCTAAAGAAAAAGGAATCGACAAAGTGTACATTCATGCATTCATGGATGGACGTGACGTAGATCCTAAAGCTGGGTCCTTCTTATATCAAAACATTAGAAGATAAATTAGCTGAAGTAGGCGTAGGAGAAATCGCAACAGTTTCAGGTCGTTACTATGCAATGGACCGTGACAAACGTTGGGAACGTGTGAAATTAGCTTATGATGCAATCGCTCATAGCGAAGGTCCACAATTCGAAAGCGCACAAGCTGTTATCGAAGATAGCTATGCTAAAGACGTTACAGACGAATTTATCATTCCATCTGTAATCGTTAAAGATGGCAAACCAGTGGCAAAAGTTGAAAACAACGATGCAATCATCTTCTTCAACTTCCGTCCTGACCGTGCAATCCAATTATCAAATGCGTTCACTGATAAAGAGTGGACAAACTTTGATCGTGGAGAGCGCGCTACAAACGTTAAATTTGTGACAATGACTTTATATAACCCAAGCGTGGATGCAGAAGTTGCATTCCCACCAATCCCAATGACAAACGTTCTTGGTGAAGTGTTATCTAAAGCAGGTCTTTCACAATTACGTATTGCCGAAACTGAAAAATATCCACACGTAACATTCTTCATGAATGGTGGGCGTAACGAAGAATTCCCTGGCGAAAACCGTATTTTAATTCCTTCTCCAAAGGTTGCAACTTACGACTTGAAACCAGAAATGAGTGCTTACGAAGTAGGAGACGCATTATACAATTCAATCATCAATGATGAAAATGATGCAATTATCTTAAACTTCGCAAACCCTGATATGGTTGGACACTCAGGAATGTTAGAACCAACAATCAAAGCCATTGAAGCAGTGGACGAAAACTTAGGTAAAGTAGTAGATGCTATCCTTGAAAAAGGTGGTAGCGCAATTATCTTTGCTGACCACGGTAACTCAGAAACAATGATTACACCCTGAAGGAACACCACATACTGCACATACAACAGTGCCAGTACCTGTGATTGTGACTAAGAAAGGAATCACATTACGTGAAGGTGGACGTTTAGCAGACGTTGCTCCAACAATGCTTGATTTACTAAATGTTGAAAAAAACCAGCAGAAATGACTGGGGAAACATTGATCGAAAAAAATAAAGAAAAACCTTATCAAAGGTTGAAAGTCTGATGATTTTCGATTAAAAATAATAACGTACAAAATAAATATTAAAGGAGTTAATAAATCATGCCATTTATTACAGATGTATTAGCAAGAGAAGTACTAGACTCACGTGGGAAACCCAACTATCGAAGTTGAAGTTTACACAGAAAGCGGAGCGTTCGGACGCGGTATGGTTCCTTCAGGAGCTTCAACTGGTGAATACGAAGCAGTTGAATTACGTGACGGCGACAAATCTCGTTACTCAGGAAAAAGGAGTTCAAAAAAAGCAGTTGACAATGTTAAACAACATTATCGCTGAAGCTATCTTAGGTTATGATGTTCGTGAGCAAATGGCGATCGACAAATTAATGATCGAATTAGATGGTACTCCAAACAAAGGTAAATTAGGAGCTAACGCAATCTTAGGCGTATCTATCGCTGTAGCACGCGCAGCTGCTGACTACTTAGATCAACCTTTATACCAATACTTAGGTGGATTCAACACTAAAGTATTACCAACACCAATGATGAACATCGTTAACGGTGGATCTCACTCAGATGCTCCAATCGCATTCCAAGAGTTCATGATCTTACCTGTTGGTGCTCCTTCATTCAAAGAAGCTTTACGTTGGGGTGCTGAAGTATTCCACGCATTGAAAGCTATCTTACACGACCGTGGTTTAGTAACTGCAGTTGGTGACGAAGGTGGTTTCGCTCCTACATTCGAAGGAACTGAAGATGCTGTAGAAACAATCTTAGCAGCAATCAAAAAAGTAGGTCTAGAACCTGGTAAAGATGTTTACTTAGGATTTGACTGTGCTTCATCTGAATTCTTCAAAGATGGCGTATATGACTACACAATCTTCGAAGGTGAAAAAGGTGCTAAACGTACTCCAGCTGAACAAGTTGAATACTTAGCTGAATTAGTTGAGAAATACCCAATCATCACAATCGAAGACGGCTGTGACGAAAACGACTGGGATGGATGGAAATTATTAACTGAACGCTTAGGCGGAAAAGTTCAATTAGTTGGTGACGACTTATTCGTAACAAACACTGAAATCTTATCTCGTGGTATTGCAGAAGGCGTTGCAAACTCAATCTTAATCAAAGTTAACCAAATCGGTACTTTAACTGAAACATTCAACGCAATCGAAATGGCTCAAAAAGCTGGTTACACTGCAGTTGTTTCACACCGTTCTGGTGAAACTGAAGATGCTACAATTGCTGACATCGCAGTTGCAACAAACGCTGGACAAATCAAGACTGGTTCATTAAGCCGTACAGACCGTATTGCTAAATACAACCAATTATTACGTATTGAAGATCAATTAGGTGACTTAGCTGTTTACCAAGGTCTATCAGCGTTCTACAACTTAAAAAAATAATTAATTCCTAGGAATTACGGAGGGGAAGCAGATTGCTTCCCCTCCTTTTTTGTGCAAAAATTGAGAGATTCAACCGAAGGTTGAAAGGATACGATACCTGTTTAATATCCGTTTTTACATAATGGACATGGTTGTGAGGCACCGCCTCAAGCCTAAGGTCTTTCGGCTTCAAAGCTTTAAAGAGGGAGTAGCGAAATCATTCGCAACTCCCTCTAATTCACATTTGATGCAGCTCTCACTACCATTTCCATTATAAACGGATATTTTGGTATCGTATCCTTTAGTATTTAATACCCAATTTTTGCTAAATAAGAGAGGAAAGTTTAAGAAGAGGGGTTGAAAAATGATAACTGAAGATAGCCGTTAAATATTAATAAGTTTTGTGATGGACCATCACCTAAAGCCAAAGATTTCTTAACTTTGAAGCTTAATATTTTAATATATTTAAATTAAATTTATTTCCTTCTCCATTCTAATTTTTTTAATTAGAATTAAATTGTTTTTAAAGGTTAGATATTATATTAATATTTTTCAAGATTTTTGATGAGAAGTAATTCCTAAATAATTAAATTAGCTATATTTAAAATTGATTATTTTTGTATAGATAGGTGTTGAAGAATTATCTTTTGTCATCAAAATAGAATATCGAATTATAACTATATGAAGACACCTTCGTGTAAAATAAAAAAATATTGAATTAAAATTCAAATAATTGACAATTTAGATGAACAGTGAAATTTTTGAAAATATTCAAAAAAAGAAACTATTAGAGAAAAAAAGTGAGGATGATTTTTAGAGGTGTAGAAAGGGCCGATGTTTATATAAGTATAAATGTTATTAATTTTTACAAAAGTATGAGATTAGTTACAGAATTTATGATCTATAAAGAATAAATAATTTGAATCATATGCGTGTATTGAGTGCTCTGTTCCTCCATTTCGTAATATGCAGGGAAGAAAAACTTATAGATTTTTAAACAATTGTATGATATGATGTTTTAAACCCATTATTCAAATTTAAAGATACTAAATCAATTCAAAATATTTTAGTGACATTCTTTATATATTTAGTTATAATAAGTTGAGGTCAATGAAAATGGAGGATTCATTGTTTGTGGATACAAAAATACCGCTATATCACTGCAATTGTGAGTCAGTTACTTCAGAATTAGCAAATGGTCAATTAGTTTTTAGTACTCACCCAGATGATGATTTATGGGGTGGACGAGGGATGTATTTTTGGGACAATGTTGGTAATGCAAATTATTGGAGGAAAAAAAAGAAAACTCGTACTAAAATAATACGGTGTGTAGCTAGTTTTAACTCAGAAGAAAATCTTCTGGATTTAACTGATAATGATGTGGAGATTAATTTTGATAGATTATTAAGTCTTACCGATAAAAGCTTTAATGATAAACCAATTGGAAAAAAGATTGATTTTCTATGTGACTACATGGGTTTCAAAATAGTGCGTTTTTTTGGAGAATATAATAGAACACCTCAGACTGGTTTAATAGATGATACTAATAGTCCAAATAGACTTACCAACAAAGTTAAGGTTATATATTGCATAAAGAGTGATGATAGCCTCATACTTTCTGATTTTTAAAGATATTAAAAATAGAGGAGTGTTAAGATGTCTGCATTAAATAAAATAAATGACTTAATTCAAAAATTGGAATCCGGAGATGTTGAGTTTATAAAGGAGTTTCAAAATAAATTTTTAATATTTGAAAAAGAATATGATAAAGAAATTTTTTTGAGTAACACTTTTGATTATTATTCAACTTCAAATGAAATACTAAGAAATTCAAAAAGATAACAATTGGCAATCAATTAATCAAGATCAATATTTAAAAAGAATTAAACAATATACCTTATTTTTTTCTTTAGTTGGACAAAAATAAAAATTAAAGAAATTAATAATGAAGAGTTAGTTTTAGCAGCATAGGAGGTTAAAATGAATAAACCTGTTATTTCATTGGAAAAATATGAAGTTGATACAATTAGTTTTACAAGAAAATTAACTAACGATGACCTTGAAAATGCTGAATCTTTTGAGGTGAATTTTGATGGCGGATTCACTGAAGATAAAAAAAGCATGGAAAGGTTACTATTACGGCTAAATGTATTGATAAAGTGGCGCTTAGAAAAAGTTAAGGTAACAGTTTCAGGATATTTTTTAATAAGTGAGACTGAGAATTTTGAAGAGTTTTTAATTGTTAATGGTAGTGCGATTATTTTTCCATATGTACGAAGTATACTTTCAATGGTTTCTTCATTTGACAGTGAAACAGCATTATTAATTCCAACAGTAAATATTTTTAGAAATAATGAAAAATAAATCAGAGAATAAATAAAAAGGCTCTTTGTCAAATAGTGTTGATGAAGAAATTTAGGAAGGGATTAAGCAACTAATTGTTGCTTAATTCCTTTTTGTTTTTGGGGCCAAACATTTTTTGTTATTAAAATAATCCTGTTTCTAAAATGGTAATAGTTTCTAAAGCCGTATGCATTTCTTTTGAGTACTTTTATTTTATTGTTTATCCCTTTAATAGGGCCATTTGTTCTAGTTGGATACTCACAAGTATTTTGAATATATGGCAAGTAAGTAATTAGAGTCTTTAATACTCTTTTTAAACCAGGTGATAGGTCTAATTGTGTAGCTGCTTCAATCGTTTCCTTGAATTCTATATAGTCTCTATCCTGAATACATTCACGAAGTGAATGTACAACCTCATAATCATTTTTAAGAGAGGGGTTGTTTTCTAAGATATAATCCACGATTCCTTTGCTTGTTATAAAACTCTCGAAAAGCTTATAACGATTATATTTATAGTTCTGAAGTTCATTAGGATTCTTTAAAATTAACTTCCAATAATGTTTTAACTTTCGATATAATTTAGGGTCTTATAGCGATGCTTATTCATGACACGTACCCGAGTTCGATTTAATTCTCTATTTAAGGCTTGTACGATGTGAAAAGGATCAATGATAATTTTAGCGTTAGGAAACATTTCTTTTATTAATTGAATGTATGGCAAGTACATGTCGATGGAGATAGTTTTTACCCTCAGTCTAGTCTTAGGCTCAAAACGATGAAAATATTGTTTCAAACTGTAAAATTTTCCATCTCGTACAACATTGACTAACTTGTGTGTAGTGCAATCACAAATAATAAAGCTCATATTACTATCGGAAGATTTAACAGATTTAAATTCATCAAAACACAAATAATCAGGTAAATCATGTAATGGTTTAATCGTTAATAATCGTGCTGTATCGTCTATGATACGTCTTATGGTATGAATTGAAACATTTGTTTCTTTGCGATACATGTTTCAGATACTGTTTCACTTATTTTTGATTTCGTTTTTTAATCATTTAGAGATATGACAGTGTTTTTCTACGATTCGACTAGTCTCTGCAGTAAATGAAGAGCCGCATTTTCTGCAGAGAAATCTCTGCTTGCGTAGATTTAAGTAGGCCGTTAGGCCTGAGACAGAACAGAGAGTGATACGAGACGTTTTCGTTCCATTTTTAACGATATTATTATTTTGGTTAACACACCCACAAATGGTACAAAATTCTGATTTATGCGTATATGTAGCTGAATAAAATAAAGATTTTCTCTTTTTAAATATCTTCTCTTGAACTTTATTATCCCAAATAATGTTTTTATCTTTGATTTGTAGCGTAGCTTCTAGTATATTGTTCATATGGTCATCAACCTTTTGAATTAGGTTTAGGAGCATTTAATATAATGGATGTTGGCCTTTTTGTATACCCTAAAAATTATAGAACCAAAAATAATTAATTCCTAGGAATTATGGAGGGAAGCAAATTGCTTCCCCTCCTTTTTTGTGCAAAAATTGAGAGATTCAACCGAAGGTTGAAAGGATACGATACCTGTTTAATATCCGTTTTTACATAATGGACATGGTTGTGAGGCACCGCCTCAAGCCTAAGGTCTTTCGGCTTCAAAGAGGGAGTAGCGAAACCATTCGCAACTCCCTCTAATTCACATTTGATGCAGCTCTCACTACCATTTCCATTATAAACGGATATTTTGGTATCGTATCCTTTAGTATTTAATACCCAATTTTTGCCATGTAAGAGAGGAGAGTTTAAGAAGAGGGATTGAAAAATGATACCTGAAGATAGCCGTTATAGTGGAATGAGTGATGGGGAATAGCATTGAATGTGAATTACGCGGAGTAGAAACACTTTTCGTACTCCGCGTTTGAAGCTTCAAAGACCAAGAGACCTAGGGCTCTTGGCGGTGCCCTATCACAAAATCCACTATGAACAAACGGCTATCAGTAAGGTTATCATTTTTCAAATTACACGAAAGACAGCAAAATAGTTATAGGATAGAACAAGAAAGGGAAAGCCAGAAAAGAATTTTCGGTGTAAACTAAATATGAAAGCGAAATCATAATGAACGGAGGGATTTTGATGAAAGTCGCGGTTGGTATTGATATTGGGGGGACGAAGGTCGCGGTTGCGTTGATTAACGAAAATGGGGAGATCGTTAGTCGTTCACAAAGCCCAAGCCAAACAGCGAGTGCCGAAAGTTTATATCAAGGTGTGGTCCAACTGGTGGATAAAGTACTCAATGATAATGATTTACGCATTCAGGATACGTATGGGATTGGTGTTGGATTACCAGGAAAGGTAGATGTGGAAAACGGGGTAGCGATTTTCCAAAATAATATACCTTGGGCTAATTTTCCAATTGTAGAAAGATTGAAGGCAACGTACGGAGACATACCGGTGAAAATCGATAATGATGTTAAAGTAGCTGCTTATGCGGAATATCGATTACTCAATCTAAAACCTACAGATATGTTTGGATACGTAACGGTATCAACAGGAATCGCAGCCACCAACATCGTCAACAATACAATCTTACGCGGGGAAGGTTTCTCAGGCGAAATTGGGTTTGTCAAAGTGCCTTACTTTGAATGTCTCGATTCGTTAGAAGTGGCTTGTTCGGGTGTCGGAATCGAGCGTACAGGTCGTGAAATCTATGAAGACGAGACATTGACAACGAAAGACATCTTTGATAAATGGCGCAATGGTGAGGAAGCAGCTAGCCGTATCATCGAAGAAACAGCTATGGGATTAGCAAGTGTTCTTCATGGAATGGTCTGCTTACTAGATCCAAAAACTATTGTGTTCGGAGGTAGTGTTTCAAACTACAACCCAGACTTTATAGAACTCGTGAAAGAAGAGTTAGGGGAACTCCTTCATCACGAACAAAAACATATTCTGGAGCATATCCAAGCATCAACCATTAAGGGGGATAATGGTATCATTGGTGCCGGCCTGCTCGTTATAGAATAGCAAACGGTAGAAAATGCTAGGATTGTCCTAGCGTTTTTTATTTTGTCGACTATTTCTCTTTTGCGGTGTGAGATAAATTAAGAAAAGTTTGCTTATACATAAAGAAAAAAGAGTCCCTCGGACTTTATAATGACATTAATGGCGGTCACAACCGATGTGAATTACAGATTCTTGAAGAGAATTCTTCTAGAATCTGTTTGAAGCTCGGTAGGGTTGAGACCGTGGCTCAACCCGGTGTAGCCTTTTAAGTCATTATAATAACGTCCGAGAGGACTCTTTTGATTTTATTTTAGAAAGTAAGCAGGTAACCTTTCTTGGTTTATCTCACTAAGCCTACCGCTTTTTCCATCTTGCGAAGTGTCTTATTCGCCACATAGTTCGCTTTCTTAGCACCCTCATCAAGAATCTCATCTAGCTTATCAGATTTTAGCAACTCATAATAACGTTCTTGAATTGGTTCCATCACTGCGATAATCGCATCGGCTAATTCTTCTTTGAATTGGCCATAACCAACGCCTTTGAAGCGGTTCACGAGGGACTCAATACTTTCTCCAGAGAAAGCAGAGAAGATTGTTAATAGGTTGGATACGCCAGGTTTCAGCGGGGTCGAATTCAATCACACCGCTTGAATCTGTCACAGCGCTCTTGATTTTCTTACGAATTACAGAAGGCTCGTCAAGCATGCTGATGTATTCTTTTACGTTGGCGTCTGATTTACTCATTTTCTTCGTTGGCGTTTGTAAGCTCATGACACGTGCGCCAGCTTTTGGAATAAATGGTTCTGGCATTACAAGTAGTTGGTTGCCATTTCCGTAGCGACTGTTGAAGCGTTCAACGAAGTCACGTGTTAATTCCATATGTTGTTTTTGGTCTTCTCCAACAGGAACCACTTCAGCGTTATATAAAACGATATCGGCTACCATTAGAGGAGGGTATGTTAATAAACCAGCAGAAACAGATTGTTGTTTTTGAGATTTATCTTTATATTGTGTCATACGTTCTAACTCACCAACGCCGACATTACATTGAACAATCCATGCGGCTTGGGCATGTGCAGGAACTTCTGATTGTACGAAAATGGTTGACTTTTCAGGGTCAAGACCAATCGCAAGGTAAAGTGCTGCTAGTGAACGAGTTTGCTCTTTTAATTTCTTTGGATCTTGCGGAACGGTAATCGCATGTTGGTTTACGATACAGTAAGTACAATCGTACTCATCTTGCAAGGCAACGAAGTTTTTCATCGCTCCAATATAGTTCCCAATAGTTGGGATGGCTGAAGGCTGAACGCCTGAGAAAATTCTTTTTTTAGACATATAAGTGCTCCTTAAACTTGTTAGTTTTATTATACCCTATTTTAAAAGGATTTTCATGAAAAAATAGTTTCAGTTATTTTCACCATTTGTGAATTCAGAGTTTTTCTGCTGTGGAAATAATTACGAAATGAAAGCGAGTGAAAATGTTATGAAACATTAAAAATTTTTCATCAAAAAGTGAAAAAAAGTTTGTGCAAAACTAAAAATATCAAAAAATCATATAGATTTTTTTTTATATATCATATATAATAATACACGTAGATTGGACCGAAGACATTAGAAGAGGAGGACATTGACGTATGGTTACATTATATACATCACCTAGCTGCACATCTTGTCGTAAAGCTCGTGCATGGTTAGAAGAACATAACATCTCGTACACAGAAAGAAACATTTTTTCAGAACCATTAACAATTGACGAAATTAAAAACATCCTTCGAATGACAGAAGACGGAACAGAAGAGATTATCTCAACTCGTTCAAAAGCATTCCAAGAATTAAAAATCGACTTAGATGAAGTTCCATTAAATCAATTATTCTCATTAATTCAAAATAACCCAGGATTACTACGTCGCCCAATTATGTTGGACGAAAAGAGATTCCAAGTAGGGTACAACGAAGACGAAATTCGTCGCTTCTTACCACGTGAAGTTCGTGCTTATGAATTAGATATGGCACAACGCTTAGTTAACTTTTAATGATCTAAAGCCCCGATGATTCGGGGCTTTTTTTGTGCTCAAAACTTACTGGTTTTTGGAAAAGTTTGGAAATAACTATTCATAAGCACTGGCTTAGAAAAAATAAGAACCTCATGTGAGGTTCTTATTTTTTATAGTTCTTTATAGTAATAAACTGCCAGTTGGGTACGATCTCGTAACTCTAACTTTTCGAGTAGGGCTGATAAGTAGTTTCTTACCGTTCCTTCGCTGAGATACATCTTCTCGGCGATTTCTTTATTATTGAAGCCTTCTGCAACGAGATAGAGCAGTTCATTTTCACGCTCGCTTAAATGAGCGCTTGATTTCTTCTCGAAGGTTTTCTTCACGGGCATTTCGATTGTAGAATCGTAGACGATTTGTCCATTCATTACAGCATCGATGGCTGGAAGAATTCCTTTAATATGTTGTTTTAATAAGTAGCCCTTGCAGCCAAGAGAGAGGGCCTTTGTGATGTACTCGTCATCTTGGAAGGTCGTCAGGAATAAAATCTTTGCATCAGGAAAATCTTTTAAAATCGTTTCTGCAGCTTCGATTCCGGTAGTAGGCTCCATTCGAATGTCCATCAATACTAAGTCTGGTTTGTGAGTGATATATAATTCGACAGCATCCTTTCCATCACTACCTGTCCCAACCACTTCGATATGGTCTTGAACAGACAGAATTGTCTCGAGCGCTTGTAGCACTAGAAAGTCGTCATCGACTAGAATCGTTTTAATCATGTTTGACCTCCTGTTTCGGGATGCGAATAAAGATATCGTATCCGTTTGTTGTTTGTAATGTCATAATCCCTTTATGTTTCTCCACCAGTTCTTTCATCATCGTGAGACCCATTCCCGGGGTGTCGTTACTCGTTTGGTTTCCATTATCTTTATATTGAATCGTGTAGTAGTTCTTTTGTTCTAGTAAACAATTGGATTTGATTGCCGTTTGAATACTTCATAAAATTCGTTGCCATTTCCTTACAAATGGTCAGAATGTCGTATTTCAATCCGATTGGAATTTCATCTGAAATCGTATTTTGATAATTGACTTGTGCCTTTTCCTCAAGCGGGTGAAGAATCTCGTCCATTTTTTGAGAAAGTAGGAAAGAGTCATCGTAAAGCTGGTGAATCGTTGTTCGGATTTCGTCCATCCCGTTTTGAAGGATGCCAGAAACTTGTTCTAACTTCTTTGCAACAACAGGTTCATTGGTGATAATTTGTAAGGCTTCTAGCTGCATAATCGAAGCACTGAGCGTATGTCCGATTTGGTCATGCAAGGCGTGAGAAATACGATTCCGTTCCTTCAGCGTTGCGACTTCCATTTGCTTTAAGGTTTCCTCTTGGCTAAATTGTTGCCTTTGTAATAAGCGAAGTCGTTCATGTTCTAAGGTATCTTGAATTTGATAATTCTTCGTACGGAATTCTTTATCGTATCGACTACGCAAAATCAGATAAGCTCCAATGACCGATAATAGGAGTGTGAATAAATCTGGTCGCAGTAGAAGGAGGATGCCGGCAAACGCTCCAGGTAGTCCAAATAGTTGGGTAGCATGCATGATGAAAATAGAAAGATAGAATCCCGTTTCAGGATAGAAGATGCATAGAGCACCCGATATCACTAGCGAAACGCGTCGAATCCAACGGTTTTCAAAAACTTCTATAGATAGAGAAAGAATAAAAATACACAGGCCTAAAAATATCGTAAAGACTTCCGTTTGTTGTCCTGTTAAATATATACTAATCAAAATAAAAACATTAACTTCTCTATAAATGTCCGCACGCTTCTCACCTCCAAGTCTCTTTCTTTCAGTGTAGCCGAAATAGAGATAAATTTCTAGCGATTTATGACAAATGTCATATACAACTAACGACATTTGACACTAGTTTGTGACAAGGGTGGTCGATATACTAAGAGTGTAAAACAATTAATGAGGTGAGGACATGGAAAATAGTATCCAAGTAAAGAGTTTAGTGAAACGATACAAAGACTTAATGGCATTAAATCATTTTGATATTGAAATTCGTAAAGGAGAGCTTTTAGCACTTCTTGGACCAAACGGCTGTGGAAAGACAACCGCGATTAATAGTATGTTAGGATTTTTAACCTTTGATAGTGGAGAGGTAACGGTTCTTGGAGAAAGCAAGTTCCCGTTATCCACTAAAGTACGACGTGAAATCGGGATTGTTCCACAGGATTTAGCGTATTTAGAAAATTTAACAGTCGAAGAAAATATTGATTTCTTCTGCGGGCTGTATATTTCAGATGCAAAACAACGAAAACAATATGTACAAGAAGCTATCGAGTTTGTAGAACTACAAGAGTTTCGCAAGTTTGTTCCAAAGAAATTGAGTGGAGGATTGAAACGACGCTTGAATATCGCTTGCGGAATTGTGCATAAGCCAAGTTTAATTTTCTTCGATGAACCAACAGTAGCCGTAGATACACAAAGTCGTTCATTCATCTTAGAAGGAATTCGCAAACTGAATGAACAAGGAAGCACAATTATTTATACAACACACTACTTAGACGAAGTGGACGGATTAAGTGACCGCATCGTGATTATGGATAAAGGAAAGAGCATTGTCTCAGGAACTTCGCAAGAATTGAAGAAATCCATCGCGACTTCTGAAATCATCCAAGTAGAACTTTCGACAGTTCCAACAGAAGAACAAGTAGCACGCTTAAAACAAATTCCGCACGTACTTGTATTAGAACATCATAAAGATCATTTGAAATTCAACTTTGAACAAGGAACGAATCACTTACTTCACGTGGCAAACGCCCTAGAAGAATTGAACTTAAGCTATGTTCGTTTATACAGTGAACAGCCAAGCTTAGATGATGTGTTCCTTGCATACACAGGGAAAGGACTTCGAGATTCATGAAGACATTCTTAAAGCTATTTACGTATTTATCCAAAGACGCCTTAAAAGACTTTTCATTCTCGTTTTGGGTGTTACTCTATCCGATTATCTTGATTTCACTCTATTTCGTATCCTTTTCAGGAATCATGGAACAAGACATGGGGACGGTTCGCGTAGCCATGACGGCCGACAACCCATATCACCAAGTGTTTGAACAAGCCGGAGATTACTTCGAGATTATCGATGTAGAGTCAGAGGAAGCAGGGAAGGCACTCGTCACAGAGGATAAAGCAGACGGATTTCTTGAAAAGAACTTAGACGTGGTGGTTAGCAAATCGATGGGGATTCCACAAAGCGTGTTGAAAAATGTAGCCACACAAATTAAACAAGTGCAAAGCCTTGGACAAGGCGCAGCATCTATCGACTTTAATAAGAGCTGGGTGACGCAGGAGACAACCGATGTCAGTCAAGGGACGATGTTATTTACACAGCGATTGCTAGTTTCACGATGTACTCGTTGTTTAGTGGTGTCGTTTGTGCAGCTTACTTAAACGGGAACTTATCGCCGATTGGACGCCGGATTATGGGCAGCCCATTTAGCAAAGGCAAACTCATTATCAACTGCTTTATGATTGGCTTATTACTCAACATCGCGTCAAACGCAATCATGCTGGTCTATACGACACAAGTATTGAAAATTAATCTATTTGCAGATTGGGCAGGAAGCCTCCTTCTCATGTTGCTAGGAAATGTATTCGGAATTGCAGCAGGGCTTCTTATTGGAACTAATCAAAAACTAACCATTCAGGGAAGAATTATCTTCGCGTTAATTACAAACCTCGTCCTTTCAGCACTTGCGGGAATGATGGGAACGGCAATGAAAGGATTTGCCAACACCTTTATGCCAGGATTTAACCAATTTAATCCTGTCGCATTAATGGTTACAGGATTTTATCAATTAAATCGTCTCGTAGGCAGTGCAGAGCTTGGTAGAACCTACTTATTACTTGGCGCATATACACTAGCACTTCTAGGATGTGCACTATGGAGATTAAGGAGAACACGTTATGATAGTCTATAAATATTTTCTAAAACTGGCTTATCGATTAAAATCATATGCGATTATTTTCCTAGTCATCTTTATGGCAATGGGCCTTTCACAAGTGCTAGGAAACAACGAAGTCACAGGGTTCAAAGATACTCAATATAAAGTCTTGATTAAAGACGAATCAGATGGCAGTAGCGAAATTATCAACGCGCTCATTGCCGCACTTCAAAAAGATCATAAAGTCACACTCACAACCAATAGCGATAACAGCATGAAAGAAGCTGTCTATGGAAATGATGTAGATGGTGCACTTTGGATTCCATCGGATGTTGAGGCAAGAATCAACAATGGGGAATCTGCCGTCACTATGGAAATTGGAAATTCACTGAACGGAAATATCCTTCGTGAGTACGTTAATTCGTATATTCGTTATGCGGTTGTATTGAAATCAAGGCAACTTCAACGTTGAGAATATGAATAAGATTTTAAACGAGCAAGCTTCCGTGAGTGTGATTTCAAAAGACAACACGCTTAAAGGGGACGATTACTATGCAAAATTTGGTGAGATCTACTTTGCGTACACACCGTTCGTTTACATCTCAATCTTTATCTTCTTACTAGGATTAATCTTTGCAAAACTTGAAACTGACGAAGTTGCAAAACGAATTGTTATCGGTATGAAGAGTGTGAACCAAGTGATGATTGAAAAATTCCTTGGGGGCTTAACAGTTGTTGGGGTTATCGTTGGAATTAACTTACTATTCGTAGCCATTGTGGCACCAAGTTTCTATGTGAGTGCGGGTGCTCCAAAGGCGTTAATGCTCACTTTCGCGTCGGCACTTACAGCCTACGCACTGGCCTTCCTTTGCTCGATCATTATCGGGGATAATACGTATGGGTATTCTGCAGCAAGTACGGTAGTGGGGATGGGTGTATCCTTTATCTCAGGGATTTTCGTTCCGTTAGAGTTACTCAATCCATTAGCCATTAGCATTGCGAAATTCTTCCCAGTGTATTATGTCATCACTGCAACCGAAAACCCATCGCTAGAATTTTCAAGTTACGCTATGAATCTAGGTATGGTTCTCTTGTTTGGAATCTTGTATTTAGCATTAGCCTTTAGCATCCAACAAATCCGAACAAGACAATTCGGCCTCACCCTCCGCAAAGCCTAAGCCTTTTTTATAACAAGAGAAGAAGTCTCGTCGTTTCGCGTCCCATTTCCATCCTATTCACCCTTCAAAAATAAGAAGGAAATACAAAGGTTCTGGCACCGTTAAAATAGCTTGGAGGGGCAAATTGAACAAAATTAATTAAAAAGATTACGAAGAATCTTGCGGATTTTATAATCGCAGTAACGGGAAATCGCATCGAAGAAGAATTACGCGGAGTAGGGACTTGTCCTGTACTCCGCCTTTGAAGCTTCGAAGGTGCAAGACTACAGGCTTGCACCGGTGCCCCGTAACAGCGATTATAAAAATAATCCGCAGTGATTCGAAGTAATCTTTTTTAGTATATTTGAACGCAAGTTCAATTTGCCCCATCCAAGCTATTTTTCAAGAAGCACTGAGCATAAACCAATTTGCATTAGGGTTCCAATCGTATTTCTTTTATTTTTGTCAGGTTTGGTCTAAAATAATTAGATAAGGTAAAAAGGGGTGAATATTATGGAAATGGAACGCATTAACGACGATACATTCTTGTTGCGTATCGAGAACCAAGATCTAATCGACCGTGGTACATCAATACCTGAATTACTTGGAAATCCAGGCGAAATCGAAGGCTTTTTCCATAGTATTTTAGAGGAGATGGGCGTCTTACATCAATTCGAAGATTCAGACGGTTTGAGCTTCCAAATCATGCCAAATGCTGATGGATTAGAACTCTATGTCACACGTATTGTGGATATGGGAGATGAATCAACTGATGAACGCATGGTTCGAAATATCGTGGATACGATTCAACATTCGCTGACAGACCGTATTGGTAAGAAGCGCAAGGACAAGAATGAAGATGGCAAACTTTCTCCAAAACCAGTGATAAATACAGAAGATAAATCTTCTACATTGAAACCAATCGATGTAACAGTGGTCTTTGAAGACTTCGAAGATTTTGTCTCAATGGCAAAAGAAGCATCAGGTGAATTTGACCAATCTGTTCTTTACCGTTACAGCGGACATTACTTCTTACACGTTTTCCATCAAGTGGAAAAACCAGAAGAAGTGGCTTCAAAAATGGCTCTTATTCGTGAGTACGCAGAGTTCTCAAGAATTTCATGGGAAGTATTGAAAGAATACGGCGAAGTGATTATGCCAGAAGCAGCCTTGGAAACAGGTAAACAATATTTCTAAAATACGAAAAGAGTTGAAGTTTTCGACTCTTTTTTTGATACAAAGGAGTAATCAAAATGAATGAAACGATCAAAACACAATTAAATCACCGTTCAATCCGTGCATTTGAAGACAAACCTTTAACAAAAGAGGAAGTAGATTTACTTGTAGAAGTGGCGCAAAGAACAGCTTCAAGTATGTACTTACAAGCCTATTCGATTATTAGTGTGACAGATCCAGCATTAAAGAAAGAGTTGGCTGCTATCAGTCGTCAATCTTATGTAGAAAACAATGGGCATCTATTTGTATTCGTTGTGGACCAACGTCGTAATTCGGAAATTGCAAAAGTCTTAGGACAAGAAGTAAGCGTTCAAGGGAGCGCAGACCGTTTCGTGTCTGGATTGACTGATGCAGTGATTGCAGCACAAAATGTTGTTGTAGCGGCAGAGTCTTTAGGGATGGGAACTGTTTATCTAGGAAGTTTATTTAACGATACAGCAAAAGTGGTTGAGTTATTAAACTTACCTGAATACACTTATCCAGCAATCGGGGTAGCACTAGGTTGGCCCTCCCAAGAGCCGCAATTAAAACCACGTCTTCCAAAAGAAGTGATTCATATGGAAAATGGCTACCGTGAATTGGAGAATCCATTAGAAGAATTGAAAGAATATGATGCGACAGTAACAGAATATTACGACCTTCGTGATGCTAACCGACGTGTAGATGCTTTACAAAACAAGTGTCTACAAAATACCACACGCTTGGGGCTAAACGTGCAGAAATGTTCGATGTACTAAAAGCACAAGGTTTCCTAACAGAAGAATAAAAAAAGACAAGAAATCGTCGTTTCAACGATTTCTTGTCTTTTTTGTGTTATTGAATGTTTAATGAATCCAAGACGGATTGTTTCATACCTTCAATTGAAAGAACTTTTGTATGACGGATTGGCGCATCCAATACGCTTGTTACTGCGGTTGGAATGGCAATGCCGCTTACTTGTTGGATTGCATCCATGAGTTCTGCATCTGATTGATTCGTATCCACGTCTAGAGCTGAAAGGACGCTTTGTGGGAATTTGTATGGACTGGCAGTCGATACTACCACCGTAGGAGTTACATCTCCTGTTTCTTTCTTATATTTCGTATACACAGCGTCTGCGACTGCAGTGTGTGGATCTAATAAGTAGTGCTCATTCTTGAATACATCATGAATCGTTTGAGCTGTTTCTTCTTGGCTTGCACGGTTTCCATAAAATTGTTGGAAGAGAACCGTATCTGTATTCGGAACAGAGTAGCTTCCGTTTTCTTTTAGTGAAGTCATCAAAGCATTTGTTTCCTGCGAGCTGCGTCCTGTTAATTCAAAGACAAAACGCTCAAGGTTACTTGAAACAAGAATATCCATACTTGGAGAACTTGTTAATTTAAATTCACGTAGTCGGTTGTATGTTCCTGTTTGGAAGAAATCAACAAGCACATCATTTCGTTTGAAGCACAGATGAGTTTGTTAATTGGAACACCAATACCTTTTGCGTAGTAGGCTGCTAGAATGTTCCCAAAGTTACCAGTAGGAACGACAACGTTCATTGGAGAGCCAATGTTCAGAGTCCCGTCTTTCACTAATTGTGCATACGCAAATACGTAGTACACGATTTGTGGGCAAAGACGTCCGATATTAATCGAGTTTGCAGAAGAGAATTGGAATCCTTTTTCTGCTAGTGTTGCGGTTAGTTCTTTATCCGCGAATAACTCTTTCACTTTTGTTTGTGCGTCATCGAAGTTTCCTTCTACACCATAAACAAAAGTGTTATCGCCTGCTTGTGTCACCATTTGGCGTTCTTGAATCGTACTTACACCACCTTTTGGATAAAAGACGATGATGTTTGTATGAGGAACATCCGCAAATCCTGCAAGGGCAGCTTTACCAGTGTCTCCAGAGGTCGCTGTTAAAATGACGATCTCTTTATCTGATTGATTTTTCTTTGCTGCAGTTGTAAGGAGATATGGCAAGATGGAAAGCGCCATGTCCTTGAAGGCGATAGTTCTTCCGTGGAAAAGTTCCATGAAATGACGGTCGCCAACTTTCTTCACAGGTACGATTTCTTTTGTATCAAACGTTGTATCATATGCAGAATGCACACAGTCTGTAATTTCTTCTTTTGTAAAATCTGTTAAAAAGGCAGATAAAATTTCGATTGCAATTTCTTGATAACTTTGAGTTTTTAACACTTCCCAGTCCAGAGTCACTTCTGGGAGGGTAGTCGGTACATATAAACCACCGTCTTCAGCAATTCCTTTTAAAATGGCTTGTGAAGCTGTAACGCGGTTGTTTGTGTCTCGTGTACTAATGTATTGAATTGTGGACACTGGAGTCCCTCGCTTTCTAAAATTTCGTTGGGCTCATTGTACCATAAATCGCGCTCTGAAAACAAAACACAGGCCTATTTTACGTGAAAAGAAATTTTAGAGGGATCATTTTAAACAGAAAGATTTCCCTTAAAATAAAATGAAAATTTCGTTAAAAAACAAAGGGCAATCTGTTGAAAACAAGGACAAAGATTGTTAAAATTATTCTAGTGATTCGAGCTGATTACGTGTCTTTGGGGTGACTCAGGGACAATTTTTTATTATCAAAATCAATATAAAGGAGTGAGAAAATGCTAAAACAGATTATTCCGTTTTTTAGTAAGTATAAAAAATATCCTTTCTTAGCGTTTTTTGCCATCTTAATCGAGGTGCTCTGTGAAGTAGCGCAACCGATTATTATGAAGCAAATTATCGACGAAGGAATTCCAAATAAAGACTTGGGCTATATTGTGCAACAAGGATTGATTATGGTTCTGGTCGCAATTGTTTCCTTATCTGCCGGAGTGCTAGGTGCGAAATTTGCATCGATTGCCGGAGCCGGAGTAGCTGCAGAATTACGTTCTGCTGAAATGAAGAAAATTCAAGCCTTCTCATTTAAGAACATCGATCACTTTTCAAATGCATCTTTAATTACGCGTATGACAAGTGACGTTAACAATATTCAAAATACAGCCATTATGACGATGCGTATTTTAGCGCGTGCGCCTATGATGTTTATCTTCGCCATCTTCTTTGCGGTAAGTATCAATGCACAATTATCTCTTGTCTTCATGGTTGCTGTACCAATCTTAGTTCTTTCATTAGCGTTGATCATCTCTACAGCCTTTCCTCGCTTTAGAAAATTACAACAAGCAACAGACGGCATCAACCGTACACTTCAAGAAAACTTTATCGGCATTCGTGTTGTAAAATCATTCGTCCGTGAAACGTTCGAAAAGAAAAAATTCGGTAAAGAAAACTCTACATTTAGAGAACGTGCCCTACATGCGATGTATGTCGTAATGTGGAATAACCCAATCATGCAATTAACCGTTTATGCAGTAACGATTGCAGTGATGTGGTTTGGTGGCGGTCTTGTTATTAGTGGAACGATGACAACCGGGGACCTTATCAGTTTCATTTCTTATATTACACAAATCTTGATGTCCCTCATGATGATTTCATTCGTATTCGTCATGTTAACAATAACAAAAGCTTCTATGGATCGTATCTTCGAAGTATTAGATACAAATATTGATGTAGAAGAGCCAGAATATCCAATTACTGTGGACAAAGTCTATGGTGAAGTCGAATTCGACCATGTTCATTTCTCTTACGGGAAACAACAAGATGAAGAAGTGTTAAGCAATATCAGCTTCAAGATTAAACCGGGTGAAGTGTTTGGGATTATCGGGCCAACTGGTTCAGGAAAATCTTCTCTTGTACAGTTGATTCCTCGTCTCTATGACACAACAGCTGGTACGGTTCGTGTCGGCGGTCATGATGTTCGAGACTATCGTTTTGCAGATTTACGTCAAAACGTATCGATGGTATTACAAAAGAACACATTATTCTCTGGAACGATTCGTGAGAACCTCTTATGGGGAAATCCAAATGCGACAGAAGAAGAGATGATCCAAGCGGCGAAACACGCTCAAGCTCATGACTTCATTATGGAAATGCCAGATGGATATGACACTCGTGTAGAACAAGGTGGTTCAAACTTCTCTGGTGGGCAAAAACAACGTCTGACAATTGCTCGTGCGATGTTACGTAAGCCAGCCGTGTTAATTCTAGACGATTCAACTTCAGCGGTGGATACAGCCACTGACTCGAAAATCCGTGAAGCGTTCTTTAACCATTTACCAGATACAACGGTCATCATTATTGCCCAACGTATTTCATCTATCCAAGGTGCAGACAATATTCTTGTATTAGATGATGGTAAAGTAGGTGGACTAGGAACTCACGAAGAGTTAATGGAAACAAACGACTTGTATCGTGATATTTACGAAACCCAAATGAAAGGAGCCAAAGGAGATGAGTAGAAATAAAGGGCCAAAACGTCCAGAAAATATAAAACAAACTTTGGCAGACTTATGGGGTTATTTATGGAAGAGTAAATGGACTCTTGCAGTTGTTGTAGTCTGCTAATCGTTTCAAGTGCATCCGGAATTATCGGTACTTATGCGATTCGTCCGTTAATCAATGATTTCATTGAAACAGGAGATTTAGCAGGATTAGCGAAAATGCTTGGTTTCATTGCTATTGTGTATGTACTAGGAGCAACAGCCAGCTACTTCTCAGCACGTTTAATGGTAACTGTTGGACAAAATACCATCGAAAAAATGCGTGCAGATTTATTCAACCATATTCAAAGCTTGCCAATTCGTTTCTTTGATACGAATAAGCACGGAGACTTAATGTCTCGTTTTACAAACGACTTTGAAAATATTCAAAATGCGTTTAACAACAGTATGTTAATGATTATCAGCTCAATCCTTCAATTAGTATTGACATTTGTGATGATGATTATTCTTTCACCGATTTTAACAGTGCTTTTAATTGCAATGGTATTCTTGATGTTCCAAATCGTGAAGAAACTAGGGGTAAAATCAGGAAAACAATTCGCTGCGCAACAAGCGATTCTTGGACAAGTGAATGGATTCGTGGAAGAGCATATTGAAGGACAAAAAGTTGTTAAAGTATTTAACCATGAACATAAAGTGCTTGATGAATTTAATAAACTCAACACTGAGCTTCAAGAAGCTGCAACGAACGCACAATTCTATTCAAGTATCATGTTCCCAATTTTAGGAAACATTAGCTACGTGAACTATGCGATTACGGCGGCAGTTGGTGGATACTTGGTAATTATTAACACAATGGATATCGGGGGACTTGCCTCATTCCTACAATTCTCAAGAACATTCGCGCAACCACTTGGTCAAATGTCTCAACAAATGAATGTACTTCTTAGTGCGATGGCAGGGGCTGAACGTATTTTTGCGATTCTTCGTGAAGAACCTGAAGTCGACGAAGGAACGGTCACTTTGGACCAACGCGATCCAAAACAATGGTACTGGGTGGATGGTGACAAACGGATTCCAGTTGTCGGAAACATCCAACTACACAATGTTGACTTTGGCTATGTGCCAGGCGTGCGTATTTTAAAAGATATCAATGTATGGGCTGAACCAGGATTGAAGGTAGCCTTTGTTGGGGCGACTGGTGCTGGTAAGACAACCATTACAAACTTAATTAACCGTTTCTACGAAATTGATTCTGGGGTCATTACTTTCGATGAGATTCCGGTAACGAAGATTAAGAAAGATGACTTACGTAAGACGATTTCTATCGTGTTGCAAGATACGCATTTATTTACTGGAACGATTGCGGATAATATTCGTTATGGAAACTTAGATGCGACGGATGATGAAGTCATTAAAGCGGCGAAACTTGCGAATGCCCACAGCTTTATTAAACGTCTTCCACAAGGGTATCAAACAGAAATTACTGGAGACGGCGAAGGCTTGTCTCAAGGACAACGTCAATTACTCGCGATTGCACGTGCTGCCGTTGCAAACCCTAAAGTGTTAATTCTAGATGAAGCAACAAGTTCGATTGATAGCCATACAGAGGCGTTGATTTCACGTGGTATGGACCAATTGATGGAAGGTCGTACTTCATTTGTAATTGCCCACCGTTTATCTACAATTCGTAATTCAGATGTGATTATGGTAATGGATCACGGTGAGATTATTGAGCGTGGAGACCATGAGAGTCTTATGGAAAAACGTGGAATCTACTACAAACTATACACAGGCCAAATCGAACTCGATTAGTACTAAAAATAAGTTTAAAATACTGCTAGTCCTTTCGGACATATTTATAATAGCTGTAATGGGGCACCGGATTGAGCCTAGAGTCTCAATCACTACCGAGCTTCAAAGAGGGAGTAGGGAATCACTTCCATACTCCCTCTAATTCACATCGGTTGCTCTTTCCCGTTAATGCTATTATAAAGTCCGAAAGGGCGCAGTATTTTTTACTTTAGAAATAGATTTGTGCTGTTTATAATTTTTATGCGAATAAAGACATCAGAAAAGAGACACTATTTGGATGCTATTCAATCCGAAGGTCTCTTTTTAGTTTGCATAAATGAAATGTGATTTGACAGTGTGTAGTTGTAGTATGAGAAAAAGTAGAGGATTTTTCGGACGTTTTTATAAGAGCTGTAAGAGGTGGCGGATTGAGCCTAGAGTCTCAATCACTACCGAGCTTCAAAGAGGGAGTAGGGAATCAATTCCTTACTCCCTCTAATTCACATCGGTTGCTCCTTCCAATTACCGCTATTATAAAGTTCAAAAGGGCGGAGTATTTTTACTATAGAAATAGATTTAAATAAGTCTGGCGAAGGCAATTTCGCCATTTTTTTGTCTAATTATCTCCCCGTTGTCCGGGAATCTAAAAAGGTTTAGCGGAGTGAAAATGAAAAATAAGCCTCCTTAATTAACATTCGTCTGTGGTCTGCAAACTACATCGAAAGAACTAAGGAGGTTTTGTCATGGGATATACCGATGACTTACACAGTTTATCACATACGAAAACGAATTGTAAGGTTCATATCGTTTTTGCATCAAATATAGAAGAAAGGCATTCTATGAGTCAAGAAGCTTTGATATCGCTAGAATGTTACTACTTTTGATGCTGTGACGAGTACTAATTTAGTGTTTACAGGAACTTTATCGATAGAATAGATTATTTAATCTAAATGATTTTTATTGAAAAAGTTAGTATGATAACTACAAAAGTACTTACAACCATATATAAAACAACGGATATTACTGCCGAAGAACTCACAATAGACAAAATTTATACCGTGATAGACGGAACAATGATAAAACCAAAGAGTAACTTTGCGTTTTTCCTCTTAGGTGACAAAATTTGGTTAAAAAATTAGATTTTATTTTTTGTAAACTTAAAAACAATAGAGTATTATATTTATTGCAAAAAAAGGAGGTGTAGATTGTTTGAAAAAATTAATTAAATTAATTGTAGCAACTTTAATCACTTTAACAATCGGTGTAATGATATCTTCAACTGCACAAGCAGCAACAGTACACTATGTCGAATACGATAAAACAGCTGAAAACATTATTAAAGAAATCAAACAAGGTAAACCGACTGAAGCGGATTTTCAAGATGGATCACATGCGGTATATATTTATAGAAAAAATAATACTTGTGGCGTATCCGTTCCTAAAAGAGGTCAAGAATTGCCAAATACTGGTACAGTAGCAAACACTGTTTCAACTGCTTTTGCGGTAGTGCTAGTAGCAGGTGGTCTTTACCTAGTGAAATCAAATAAGGTACGCAATATTGCTAAAACAGTTTTAGTACTTGGAGGCTTAGGAACTTTCTTTGCTTTTCAAGGGGAAGTATTCGCGGCAGATAGCTCAATTCTAGGTCAAATCATTGAACAAATGAACTTAGACCCTGAGGAAATCGATTGTTATGACTACGTTGGATTCTATATTTCAAAAGAACCGACAACTGCAGAACCGACAACTGTTGTGACTACAGAGTCGACTACTGAAACAACAACAGAAGAACCAACAACGACAACAGAAGCTACAACAACGACTGAAACAACAACGACAGAAGAGCCAACTACACAGACTGAAGGAGCAACTTCGACAGAAGCGTATACAGTCGCGCCAACGGATCGTTTATAATCATCAAGAAGCCTGGAGATAATCTAGGTTTCTTTTTTCGTTCTTATAAAGAAGAAGCAGAAAAAGAACAACCGATTAATAATATAATTAATTGCTTTTTAAAATTGAATACAGTACGATGAACTGTAACAAAAAATAGAGGGAGATGAATCGATGAAGAAATTAATGAAGATTCTATTAACCACTTTAGCAACAGTAACACTAGGAGTCAGTGTAGCAGCGCCTGCATCGGCCGCAAGTGTAAATTATGTTGATTATGACAAAACAACTGAAACCATTAGAAAAGAGTTCAAACAAGGAAACCCAACTGAAGGAGATTTACAGGCTGGAACGCAAGTAATTTTTGTTTATAAGAAGAATGGGACTTGTGGTGTATCGATGCCAAAACATGAAAAAGAATTGCCAAATACTGGTACAGTAGAAAATACAATTACATTGGTATTCTCAGTTCTATTTGTAGCTGGTGGTTTAACCTTAGTGAAATCAAATAAAGTTTCTCGAATTGCCAAAACTGTTTTAGTACTTGGTGGAGCAGGTACATTCCTTGCTACTCAAGTTGAAGTGTTAGCAGCAGACAGCTCGATTCTTGGGCAAGTTGTAGAGCAAAATGATTTAATGCCTGAACAAGTGGATTGCTATGACTATGTTGGATATTACATTATAAGTGGTTCGACTACAACAGAAGCAACAACGACAGCCGTAACGACTGAATCAACAACAGAAACAACAACGGAAGGAGCAACAACAACGACAACAACTGAAACTACGACGACAGAAGAGCCAACTACACAGACTGAAGCAACAACTGCGACACAAAGTATCACAGTTGCGCCAATTGATAATTTATAATAGAAGATAAAGATCGGAGTTAATGACTCCGGTTTTTTTATGTGGAAAAATGAAAATTAGTACGAAAAACCATTAGATAATTTCTGAATAATTTTGGAAACAATTGAAATAAATATTTCCAAAAAGTTCCTTTTAGAGGAAAAAAGATGTAAATACGTTAAAAAAATTATGCAAGATAATGGAAAATATTTGAAACTTATTCAAATGAACTTTATAATTTAAACATGAAAAATTAAGGGGGGAAAATTAGATGAAAAACAAATGGTTAAAACTATGTGTTGTAGGGATGATGTTATTTACTTTTTTTGGAATGTCCGCTTCTAAAGTAGCGAATGCTGAGACTCCTGAAGTCCAAGCAGTGAATATTGCTGATTTAACAAAGGAACAAAGCGAGGCCATTCAACCAGGTGAACCAACTACACCTGCACAAGTTGGCCAAGCGACATTATACGTTTATGAGTTGGATAAAGGGAAATGCCCATTAGGCGACACCTTACCAAATACGGGATCGTCATCAACAACAATTCTAGCGGTTTTTGGTATCGTATCATTATCAGGAGCAGCTTACTTCTTAGTGTCAAATAAGAAAGCTAAGAAAACAATTTTAATGATTGGATTAGTAGCAGCTGGAACAGCAGCAGCAACAACTTCAGTTTCTGCAGTAACTCCATATGAACAAAGTCTAAACGACATGGGTTGCTATCGATATGTTGGATACATTCGTGAGGATGTTTCAACGACAACTGAAGCAACAAAGACAACTGAAGCTGCAACAACTGAAGAAGTGGTTACATCAGAAGAAGCTACAACAACTGTTGAAACAACAACGACTGAGACAACTACAACAACTACTGATGAAGCAACAGCTGGTGAAGCAACAGCTGGTGAAGCAATAACTGCGGAAGAAATAACTGCTGAAGCAACAACAGAAACAGCAGCGACTCAATCCGTTGAGCCGATTACAGTATCACCAACAGACCACTTATAAACTAAGAGGAAATACGAAGACTGACAAATATTACTTTGTCAGTCTTTTTTTTGCTTAAGACTCTATTAACATTTCAATCTAGGCTCTTTCTCTTTATATTTGTTCTATGCTATAATGACGGGGAGACTAGAAAGGATGAGTTTATTTCATGATTACATTAAAATCAAAACGCGAAATTGATGCAATGGAAGAATCAGGTGCACTATTAGCATCTATTCACGTGCAACTTCGTGATTTTATTAAACCAGGTGTCACTACTTGGGACATCGATCAATTTGTACAAAAGAAAATTGAAGAAGCGGGTGGTTCAGCACCGCAAATTGGATACGAGGGATATAAATACGCAACATGCCAAAGTATTAATGACGAAATCTGTCACGGATTCCCACGTCGTAAACCGTTAAAATCAGGTGACTTAGTAAAAGTGGATTTCTGCGTGGAACTTAAAGGTGCTTTATCAGACTCTTGTTGGAGCTATATTGTTGGTGAAAGTACTCCAGAAATCGACCATTTATATGAAGTGACAAAGAAAGCTTTATACTTAGGAATCCAACAAGCAAAAGTTGGAAATCGTATTGGGGACATCGGCCACGCGATTCAAACTTATGTTGAAAGTGAAGGGTTATCGGTTGTTCGGGACTTTATCGGACACGGAATTGGACCAACGATTCATGAGAGTCCAGCAGTTCCTCACTATGGCGAACCTGGCAAAGGCCTACGCTTGAAAGAGGGAATGGTTATCACTATTGAACCGATGGTGAATACCGGTACTTGGAAAGCAGAAATGGAAAGTAATGGTTGGACAGCTCATACATTAGATGGTGGACTAAGCTGCCAATTCGAACATACATTAGCCATTACAAAAGAGGGTCCACGTATTTTAACATTACAAAAAGATCACGCAGAAGATGTGTTGAACTAAGGGAGGAAGCAAAAATGGCAATTTTAGTAACAGGTGGAGCAGGGTATATCGGTTCTCATACAGTTATCGAATTAGATAAAGCTGGTTTTGACGTTGTGATTGTTGACAACTTCTCAAACAGCTCTCCAGAAGTATTGAACCGTTTAAAAACAATCACAGGAAAAGATTTCCCACTATATGAAGGAGATATTCTTGATCGTGATTTCTTAGTATCGGTTTTTGAAAAAGAAAATATCGATTCAGTGATTCATTTTGCAGGTTTTAAGGCTGTGGGAGAGTCTGTTGAAAAACCTTTAGAATACTATCATAACAATATTACAGGAACATTAGTATTACTAGACGTCATGCGTCAATTTAATGTGAAAGATATTGTATTCAGTTCAAGTGCAACAGTATACGGTATGAATAATGTCGTTCCTTTTAAAGAAGAAATGCCAACAAGTGCAACAAACCCATATGGTTATACGAAAGTAATGCTTGAACAAATCTTGAATGACGTTGCTTTCTCAGATAGCGATTGGTCAGTAACAAACCTACGTTACTTCAACCCAATCGGAGCGCATGAAAGTGGCTTAATCGGAGAAGCACCAAACGGCATTCCAAACAACTTAATGCCATACATCACTCAAGTTGCTGTTGGGAAACGCGAATTCTTAAGTGTGTTTGGGGATGACTACGATACGCATGATGGTACTGGTGTTCGTGACTACATCCACGTTGTAGACTTGGCTCGCGGTCACGTACTTGCGGTTAAAAACAACGCTGCTCAAAAAGGGGCGAAAGTCTTTAACTTGGGAACAGGTATTGGATACAGTGTATTAGATTTAGTGAAAGCATTTATCTCAGAAAACGGAGTGGATATTCCTTATAAAATTGCACCTCGTCGTGCTGGGGATATCGCAACTTGTTATGCGGATGCTACTAAAGCAAAAGAAGTGCTAGGATGGGTAGCTGAAAAGAACTTAAACGATATGGTTCGCGACTCATGGAACTGGCAAAAGAAAAATCCAGAGGGGTATTAGAACCTCTTTGTATTATTAGACAAATCTAATAGAAAGAACTCCTTTGGAGTTGTTATTATGGCAGAAATGGTAGGATACCAGCTTGAGCCTATGTCTCAAGCTTACCAAGCTTCAAAGGGAGAGTAACGAATAATCGTAACTCTCTCTAATTCACATTGGTTATAATTTCCTACCATTGCCATAATAACTCCAAGGAGTTCTTTCTTTTGAATTCAACTAAGGGGTTCTAATACCCCTCTGTGGAGGGAAGGAAAATAGTGCTGAAACATCTTCGGAGTTGTTATTGTGGCAAGAATAGTAGGATATCGGCTTGAGTCTGAGGTCTCAAGCCTACCAAGCTTCAAAGGGAGAGTAACGAATGATCGTAACTCTCCCTAATTCACATTGGTTATAAATCCCTACTATTGCCACAATACTCCGAGGAGTTTTATTTGATTTGAGCTATTTTCTAGTAACCTTCTGTGGAGGAAAAAGAAACAGCTATTACGAATTTAATCGTAATAGCTGTTTTGTTTATTTTCTTACTCGTTTTAGTGCTTCTTTGAAGAGTGGGTAAACGATTGGAACAGCGACTACTGTGAAAATAGCGGATCCAAACGTTCCTGTAATTTTATTGATAGCTTGAATGAATGCAGGTTCTAACGCGAGACCACCGACAATCATTCCTCGTAAGAATGTGTATTTAATAATATTGACGATGATTTTTACGATAGCAGCAATAACACCGACCGCAATAACATTCGCAATTTTGTCATCTTTTTTCATTGCTTTTTCGTATACAAGATGGATTACATAGCAGACGATTAATGATTCAAGAATCGTTTGCCAAGCTACATTGGCGTAATTATTAAGAATGTCGAAAAGTCCAAGACCGATTGAAGCGGCTATTGCGCCTTGTTTTGTTCCGAAAAGTAAGCATCCGATTACTACAAGCGCGTTCCCAAAATGAACGAACTGTGTTGTAAATGGCATTGGGATTCTAAAGACGCTAACTCCCAAATAAATTAAAGCTGCGAATAAGCTTGTTTGAACTAAATCTCTTAAATCTGTATTTTTCATAATGACACCTCAGTAGTAAATTTTGTAGTAAGCATTCCAAGTTTTCTCTCGATTGGAAGACCGAATGGAATTTGTTCAGGTTGTTGGCTGCTTAATTGAAGTACTTCGTCGATAAATTGCAACGTAAAGGACAGTGCGTCTTCTATAGGCATTCCTTGTAGGATGCATGCAGTTACTAGAGCAGAAAGGGTATCACCTGTTCCGTAAAAATGATGCGGATACTTTGTTTTGTAGAAATCAAAGAATGAATCCGTCTCTTTGGTATAAAGTTGAACACCCGTGAACTCTTCGCTATTCGGGCAACCGGTAATGATGACGTATTTGGGCCCGAGTAGAGCTAGTTTCTTGGCTAGTTCTCTTGTAAAGTCTATTGTGATTTTTCCTGTAGGGTATGCCGTTTCGGTTAATAAGCAAGCTTCCGTAATGTTTGGATAAATGACTTGAGCATGTTGAATGAGTTTTCTCATTGCTTCAACGTGTTCTGGAGTAAAACCACTGTATAGATTTCCGTTATCCGCCATAATCGGATCTACAAAAACTTGTGTAGATTTAGGCAGTTTTTCAATAGTATCGATCATTAATTCGATTTGTTCCGCATTTCGAAAATATCCCGTTAAAACAGCGTCTGGATTTAATTCCAATTCTCTCCATTGGTTTAAAGATTGCTTCATAAATGCTGTTTGCTCTGCAATGGCGATATTTTTGAATCCGCCTGTATGAGATGAAAGGAGCACCGTAGGCAGGAGCATCGTTTCAATTTGACAACAAGCAAAAATCGGGATAGCGGGGGCGAGTGCGACTTTGCCAATTCCAGGTAAGTCGTTTACTAATAATATTTTTTTCATGTCTATTCCTCAAATTTCAATGTATCTGTATTGTAAAACGGGACAGGTGAGGATACAATAGGGATGAAAACAATCTGTACCGGTACAAAAAGAGGTGTGTCATGTATCAATATCAACAATTAGCGCAACTATTAAAAAATGAAATTTTAAATGGGAACTTGCAAAAGGGGGATAAGCTCCCTTCGATTCGTGACTTAGTAGAACAGTATGGGGTCAATAAAGATACGGTGCAACGAGCACTTCGTAGTTTAAAGGAAGAAAGTTTTATTTATGCGGTAAAAAAGAGTGGATACTATGTTTTGAAAAATGCGGATGTAAATAAAGAACCATCACTAGAGGGGGACTATTCTCAGTTACCGATAGAAGATTTGCGCATCTGCTTTAATCAATCTCTGGCGAGTGCGAAGGATCTACGTCTTTCAAAAAAAGAACAAGCTTCAGGTATGAATGAATTAATTGATGCGTTAATGCCTGTTCTAGAAGAGTATGGTGTGTACGTTACAAAGGAACAATTAGTCATTACTACGGGAACGCAACAGGCACTATACATCTTGTTGCAATTGATTCAAGGGAAAAAGGTTTTGTTGGAACAACCAACGTATGCACGAATGAATGAATTAGTGCGACATCTTGAGATTCCTTACGAGACGATTACACGTCAAATCGATGGGGGAATTGACTTAGTACACTTAGAGGAATTATTTGCGAGTGGTGAATTTTCACTGTTTTATACGATTTCGAGATTTCATAACCCTCTTGGGGGAAGTTATAGCGAAGCAACGAAGAAGAAAATTGTAGAACTTGCCAGTCGGTATTCTGTTTATATTGTAGAGGATGACTATATGGCGGACTTTGTGGAAGGGAATGCCACTCCTCTTCATTATTATGATATGGATGGAAGAGTGATTTACGTCAAATCGTTCTCGTCCATATTATTCGCTGCTCTAAAAATTGGGATTGTAGTATTGCCGAAAGAGTTAGTTGAGCCTTTTGCAATGAGAAAACAATGGATGGATTACGACTCCAATGTGATGATGCAAAAAACATTTACTCTCTTTGTTGAAAATGGAATGTTTGATAAGCATCGCAAGGAAATGGTAGAAAGTTATATGGACAAAAGCAAACATGCAAAAAGGTGGCTTTTGGACTCTGGATTTCACGATGGGACTTTACATGGAACGCAATGGGTTTTCGAACACTCGAGACAAGTAGAGCAAAAATTAAAAGAATATAATCTTGTGCCAGAGAAATTGGATGAATACTATATTTCTAAAAAAGCCCCAATATTATACCGAGTGGATTTGGCTAAAATCCGCGAAATTTAGGTAAAAAGAAAGGTTAACAATTTATCTAAAAAATTTGCAAAACTCATACTTATTTGGTATAGTAACTACAACAATAACCAATCTCTATAAGGGAGTAACTGGCAACCAATCGTTGCGATAATATCAACAGCAAGCGAATTCTCGCTGGTATTATCTTGAACAGTGAGACTTATGTTTATTATCAATAGGATGATGGGCATAAGTCTCTCTTTTTATAGAAAAAGAAAAGGAGTGTATTTTGTTGGAACAACAAACAAAACCCGTATATTTGCAGTCTGTAGAAGATGTATTTAAAGAAGTACAATCAAGTCCTTCTGGTTTAAGCTCACAAGAAGCTGCATCAAGACTTGAAAAATACGGTGCAAACACGTTACAAGAAGGAAAGAAAAAATCACTATTAGAAAAATTCGTGGATCAATTTAAAGACTTCATGATTTTAGTACTTTTAGTGGCGGCAGTTGTTTCTATGTTTGCTCACCAAGGCGAACCAGACCCAACGGATGCCATTATCATCTTAGCGGTAGTGTTATTAAACGCTGTGCTAGGAGTCTTCCAAGAGTCTAAAGCCGAGGAAGCAATCGAAGCATTGAAGAAAATGGCTTCGCCTGTAGCAAGTGTTTTACGTGATGGACATGTGGAACATATTAAAGGGGAAGACATCGTAGTAGGTGACGTTGTTATCCTTGAAGCTGGGGATGTCGTACCAGCGGATATGCGTTTATTCGAAGTGAATACAGTAAAAATTGAAGAGTCAGCTTTAACGGGGGAATCCGTTCCAGTTGATAAAGACTTAGTGATTCCTACAGGAGACGAAGTGGGAATTGGAGATCGTACAAATATGGCGTTCTCAAGTACAAACGTAACTTACGGCCGTGCTGTTGGGGTAGTTACAAGTACTGGTATGAATACAGAAGTTGGTAAAATTGCCGACATGTTAGTAAACACTGAAGAAGGTAAAACGCCGCTTCAAGAAAACCAAGACGCTCTTGGTAAATGGCTAACAATTATGATTTTAGTAATTGCCGTGATTATTTTCGTGGTAGGGATGCTTAGAGGAAATGAATGGACTCATATGTTATTAACAGCGATTGCGATTGCCGTTGCTGCGATTCCAGAAGGGTTACCTGCCATTTCAACTATTATCCTTGCACTAGGTACTCAAAAAATGGCGCAACGTAACGCACTTGTTCGTAAATTGCCAGCGGTGGAAACATTAGGTGGAGTTGAAATTATCTGTTCAGATAAAACAGGTACATTAACACTCAACCAAATGACAGTTGAAAAAATGGTTTATAACAACGAAATTCATGATGCATCAGAAGAGATTTCTAAAGACAACATCGCGCTTCGTGTCATGAACTTAGCAAACGATACTAAGATTTCTCAAGACAACTCATTATTAGGAGACCCAACTGAAACAGCAATGGTTCAATTTGGTCTTGATAAAAATTATGATGTACGTGAAGAGTTAGTAAACATTCCACGTGTTGCGGAAGTTCCGTTTGACTCAACTCGTAAATTAATGACAACAATTCATCAATTAGAAGACGGTAAATATTTGGTTGCCACAAAAGGTGCTCCAGATATGTTATTAGACCGTGTAACTAAGATTGAAAAACATGGTGAGGTTTCTGCGTTTACAGAAGATGACCGCACAACATTAATGAAACTAAATAAAGAAATGGCAACTCAAGCGCTTCGTGTGTTAGCAATGGCATACAAAGTGATTGATACTCTTCCTGAAACAGTGGACACAGATTCAATCGAACATGATTTAATCTTTGCTGGTTTAGTAGGGATGATTGACCCAGAACGTAAGGAAGCAGCGGCTGCGATTAAAGTAGCTCAATCAGCTGGTATCCGTACAATCATGATTACAGGGGACCACCGTGATACAGCCCAAGCGATTGCAAAACGTTTAGGCATCCTTCGTCCAGATCAAGAAGACGGAGTATTAACAGGTGGCGAATTAAACGATATTTCTGATGAAGAATTAGAACGTACCGTTGAAACTTATTCTGTATATGCTCGTGTATCTCCAGAACATAAAGTTCGTATCGTAAAAGCTTGGCAAAAGAACGGAAAAGTTGTTTCGATGACAGGGGATGGGGTAAACGATGCTCCTTCACTTAAACAAGCCGATATCGGTGTTGGTATGGGGATTACAGGTACTGAGGTTTCTAAAGGAGCTTCAGATATGGTACTTGCCGATGACAACTTCGAAACAATCGTCGTAGCAGTTGAAGAAGGACGTAAAGTATTCGCGAATATTCAAAAAGCAGTTCAATACTTACTATCTGCCAACTTTGGTGAAGTAATGACAATGTTCGTTGCAACAATGGCTGGTTGGTCTATTCTAGAACCAATTCATATTTTATGGATCAACTTAGTAACGGACGTATTCCCAGCGATTGCTTTAGGTCTTGAAGAAGCAGAAGCAGACATCATGAACCATCCACCTCGTGGTAAGGGCTCGAACTTCTTATCAAACGGTGTGTTGCCAAGTATTTTCTACCAAGGTTTCTTCGAAGGTGGAATTACGTTATTTGTATTCTGGTATGCAACTCACATAGCTAAATGGGGGAACCCGGTTGGTGAAACAATGGCATTTGCAACATTAGGTTTAATCCAATTGTTCCACGCGTTCAACGTGAAATCAGTGTACAAATCACTTGGTCAAGTGGGTGCGTTCAAGAACAAGATGTTTAACTATGCAATCCTATTATCAGCCGTAATGCTTCTAAGCGTAATGGTGATTCCTGGGTTAACAACGGTATTTGACGTAGCGACTCTAACAGCAGGTCAATGGTTGTTCGTAGTTGCTTCAGCATTCTCAATCGTTCCAATCGTAGAAATTGCAAAAGCAATTATGCGTGCAATGGGAATGGACAAAGACTAATTGAATAAAACCAAAGAAGAAAGGTTCACCTCGTGTGAGCCTTTTTTTCGTATGTATTAATAGAAGTAGAGAGTCTAGCTTTTATTCAACTGTGTATTTTGTTAAAATATTTCTTAGTAGATTGGAGTGTGGGAGTATGGTCATTACAAAAATTGAGGCGCAGAAGAAAAAAGGGCGTTACAATATTTATTTGGATGATTCTTTTGCGTTTGGTGTTGATGAGGCAACAGTTGTAAAGTATGCCTTGTTTAAAGGGACCGAATTAACAAAAGAACAAATTGATGAAATTCAGCATGATGATTGTATTCAGCAAGCCTATCAAAAGGCGTTACATTTCTTGAATTTCAAGCTTCGTTCAACGAAAGAAGTCTATGAAAAATTAGAAAAATTAGAATTTGACGAAGATATTATTAATGAAGTGCTTGGAAAGCTGCATGAACAGAATTTTATTAATGATACGTTTTATGCAGAAAGTTACTTAAATCAAGCTAAGTTTGTGACATTCAAAGGGCCAAAGTCTGTTGTTTTTGATTTGCAAAAGAAGGGAATTAGCGATAAGGTCATTCAAACAGTGCTTGAAGGCTATACGCTAAAAGAGCAACTTGAAAATGCGATTCAAATCGCGCAGTCGTATTTAAAAGGGCAAAAGCGTGTCACACCTAAAGTGGCGAAGCAAAAAGTAAAAGTATTTGTCATGCAAAAAGGGTATTCGAAAGAAATCGCTGAAGAAGTGGTTCCGTTTCTATCGTTTGAAGCGCAAAGTGAGATGGAAGCAGAATTAGCAGTAAAAGAGATTGCGACGATTTACCGACGTATCGCAAAAAAATATGAAGAGAATGAATCGGCGCTCTGGTATCAAATCAAAGGGAAGTTGTTTCAAAAAGGATTTACTTCTAGTGTGATTGAACAGGCCATTGTGCAGTTTGAAATGGAGAAAGAAGAATGGATTTAGCCGGAATTGGCGTCAAAATGTGGGATAAGAAGAAAATCAAGCGTTTCAGAAAGGCGCTACTCGATTGGTATGATAAAGAAAAACGAGATCTGCCGTGGAGAAGAACAACAGATCCTTATGCCATTTGGGTGAGTGAGATTATGCTCCAACAAACACGAGTGGATACAGTAATTCCGTATTACAAGCGCTTCTTAGCGACATTTCCAACGGTGAAAGACTTGGCAGAGGCTCCCGAAGAGCTGTTGTTAAAATGTTGGGAAGGCCTTGGTTATTATTCGCGCGTACGTAATATGCAAAAAGCAGCGATTCAAATAATGGAAGAGTTTGGTGGAGTGTTCCCGAATACTTATGAAGGGATTCTCTCGTTAAAAGGAATCGGACCTTATACGGCAGGCGCAATCGCAAGTATCGCTTTTGGATTACCAGAACCTGCAGTAGACGGTAACTTAATGCGAGTGATTAGTCGATTGTTTGAAGTGAACTTAGATATTGGAAACCCAAGTAATCGTTGGGCGTTTCAAGAAATTGCTGAAATTTTAATTGACCCAGAAAGGCCAGGAGACTTCAATCAGGCGTTGATGGATTTAGGGTCGGATATCGAGTCTCCAGTAAATCCGCGTCCGGAAGAGAGTCCTGTGAAAGAGTTTAGTGCGGCGTATCAAAATGGAACGATGCATATTTATCCAATTAAGAAGCCGAAAAAGAAACCAACGCCGATGAAATGGCGAGCGTTTGTTATTCAAGATGAAAAGGGACGATTTTTAGTAGAGAAGAATACGCAAGCAGATCTGTTGAGTGGGTTTTGGTATTTTCCGCTGATTCGTGATTTTAGTACAGTGGGAGAATCCATTGATTTATTTGAAGGAATTGCAGAAGACGATTCGACTTATGAAATCAACCAAAATATCCCGCTGGAGGTTCAGTTTGAAAGTCTGTATAAGATGAAACTTCAACCAACTCGAATTTTATCCAAACAGTGAAACATATTTTTAGTCATCAACGTTGGGATATTGAGTTGCAATGTGCAACAGCTTCAGGAACGATAGAACAACATGCAACACGTACATTGCAATGGGTCACTAAAGAGGAGATGGCGCAACTGCCTCAGTCAAGAGTACAAGGGAAGATGTGTGAATTACTCGCTTCTCAAGAACTTTTATAAGGAGAATCACAGCTAATCTGATTTTTGTTCACAGAATGGTAGAAATATGCTATACTACTAATGATTTGAAATAACTAAGAGTTTACTCTTAAATAGATATAGAAAGTTGGATATAGTGGTGCAGAATCCCAGAGAAGGAGAATTCATCACTGTCAAGAGTTATAAACATGATGGCAGTCTTCATCGCACTTGGCGCGATAGCATGATTTTGAAGACAAGCGATCAAGCAATTATCGCTTGTAATGATCATACTCTTGTGACTGAGTCCGACGGTAGAAGATGGTTGACGAGAGAAGCCAGCGTTATTGTATTACCATAAACATTATTGGTTCAATGTCGTAACGATGATTCGTCAAAAAGGAATTTCTTACTATTGTAATCTTGCTTCACCTTATGTATTAGATGCAGAAGCGTTGAAATATATTGATTACGATTTAGATATCAAGATTTTCCCTGATGGCGAAAAGAGATTGCTAGATGTCGATGAATATGAATTGCATCGCCGTCAAATGCATTATTCAAAAGAGATTGATCAAATCTTAAAGGCAAACGTTGAAATTCTTGTGGATTGGATCAATAACAAAAAAGGGCCGTTCTCGCCTGAATATGTCGATTTATGGTATGAAAGATATATTCAATTAACCTATCGTAAATCATAACTCATGATAGCTGAGTTGAAAAAGCAAGTAGCAAAGGCTGCTTGCTTTTTGTTTTTGTAGGATAAATTTTGAAAACCTTCTATTAATAGACAAGTGCTTTTGGTAAAATAGGACTAGAGCTAAGGAGGGATTCCCGTGTCAAAAATCAAAGAGTTACAACTAAGTTCAGATATTCGCGGTATTGCTATTCAAACAGAAGAGTTTGATGCAACTTTAACAGTAGAGGAAAGCCGTTTAATTGCGAGTGCTTTCGTGAAATGGTTACAGAAACGTTATCCATCTAAAAAGATTACGGAATTAGTCGTTGGGATTGGGCGTGATAGTCGTATTAGTGGTCCGGACTTAACGAGAGAATTTATTCAAGTGTTATCGGCTTTTGGTGTTTTCGTAATTGATTTTGAAATGGCGACGACTCCGAGTATGTTTATGGCAACGCAGTTTGAAGAATTTAACTGTGACGCAACCGTGATGTTCACTGCTAGTCATTTACCTTTCTATTATAATGGTTTGAAATTTTTCACACGTGAAGGAGGGTTGGAATCGAGCGATATTCGCGACATCATAGATTTAGTTGATGAAGTGGAAGAACTGCCACAAGGGCCTTTTGCTACTATAGAAGTAAAAAGTATCTTTGAACGCTATAGCCGCCACTTAGTAGAGTTGATTCGCAAGGGGAGTGGGAGCGGAAAAGAAAAACCGCTCGAAGGGCTTCATATTATTGTAGATGCTGGAAATGGCGCTGGTGGTTTCTATGCGGAAAAGGTACTTGAAGTGTTAGGGGCTAATACTGAAGGTTCGCAATTCTTAGAGCCAGATGGAACGTTCCCAAATCATATTCCAAATCCAGATAATAAAGAAGCGATGGAAAGTATTAAGAATCAGGTTCTTGCAGTAGGTGCAGATTATGGTGTGATTTTTGATACGGATGTAGATAGAGCGGCAGTCGTAACAGGTAATGGGGAGTTACTTAATAGAAACAACTTGATTGCTGTACTGAGTGTCATTACAATTAGCGAGCATCCAGGGGCCACGATTGTGACGAACTCGCCAACTACAGAACATTTGAAGAGATTTATTACAGAACTTGGCGGGCATCAATATCGTTATATTTCTGGGTACCGTAATGTTATCAATAAAGCAATAGAGTTAAATGAAGCAGGTACAGATTGTCAATTAGCAATTGAGACAAGTGGTCATGCGGCTTTCAAGGAAAACTACTTCCTAGATGATGGGGCTTATGTAGTTGCGAAGATTTTAATGCTTCTTCCAAAATTGATTGAACGCGGAGAAACATTGGATCATTTAATTCAGAAATTAGTACAACCCAAAGAAGTCGTTGAAGTTCGATTTAAGATTGAAACAGAAAATTTCAAAACATATGGTAATGAAGTGATTAAAGAATTCCCGCAGTGGATTCCACAAGATTGGGTAGTAAACCCAGAAAACGAAGAGGGAGTTCGCATTGATTTTAAAGGTGAGTACGGAGATGGTTGGTTGTTAGTACGTATGAGTTTACATGAACCGTTACTCGTTCTTCAAATTGAAAATGATATAGTTGGTTATCAAACAAAAATTCTAAAAGTAATTCAGAAAATCATGAATCGTTATCCAAAAATCAATCAAAATAAGCTCGAAGCTTTAATAAAATAAAGGTCAAAAAAAGATACAGTTTGCAGATTCTGTGAACTGTTATTTTGAAATTCTATATCGTAAGTGTCTAGGTTTGAATTGAAGGAAATAAGTAGGAAATTGAAAAATAGAATGGAAAATAATCCATTCTATATATAGATTCTAATATGTGACGACGGCAGATACCCCCATCGGCTCGATCAGCGTGGCTAGGAATAAAAAGAAATGGAGCAGATGGCGTAAATAGTGGAGTAACGAACCACTTCTGCCACATAACGAAAGTACATAAGATTATGGAAATGAGTTCGAGGTTAACACGACTACAAACCTTGCATAAAAAATATCGTGGAAGGATACGTTCCGTCCCAACATTTTATTTTATTACTTTTCGCCTTCAGGGCAAAAAGTGGAAGGAGAAAAAATGGAAGTAAGAATTAGTGACCTAAGACAATTAGGAATAACTGGAAATGCAACTGTTAAATTAGGGAAAGATTACAAATTTCCTTATGTAATTGCTGAAGTAAGAAAAGACGGTATTTATGTGCCTATTAAAAATGCTGTCATTAATGGTAAAGAAGCTGACATTAAAATGAGAGAATCCTTTCCTAATGTCTATAAACATATTCTAACAATAAAACAAGGAAATATTCTTGTAGCTGAGAGAAAAAACGATAAGTTAGTAGTAAACGTATCGTATGAGAAGAGATTGAGAAAAGAGAAATAGTAAGAGTAGAGAAAAATAAGAATATGGACGGCTTTAAAGTGACTATTAAAGAGTAATAATTAGTTTAAAACCGTCCATACAGAAGATATGAGGAGAAATAGATGAAATCATTAAAAAGAAACATTAGGGTTCCAATTGATTTGGTAATGAACAAGAGACTAACTTCAGATGAAAAAATGTTTTATGTAAAGTTGCTAGATTCTATCGTTCAGAATGAAATGGCAATTATTCCAAAACGAATAACCTATAAAGAGAGAATTACTCTTAAGAGGTTGGAACAATTAAAGTTTATAGAAAGCTTTAACGAAAACGGAGAAATTACAACCGTCAAATTTGATTTGAAAGGATTTGTAGTTGATGAAATTGAATAAAGAACAGAAAGAATTAATCTTTTCAAAGCGGGTAGGTTCAAACGTCTTTGAAAAAGAAAGGCAACGATTCCTTATGTTACCAGCTGGATTAGCATATGGAGAACTGTACGAAACATTATCAACAGATTCAAAATTTGCATGGACAATTTTGAACGATAGAGCGAAATTATCTAAGCGAAATGGTTGGTTTGATGAAGATGGAAGTATTTATTTTATCTTCAATAATATTGACCTTGTAAAAATTTTGAAAATGAGCGAACCAAAAGTAATCAAGATAAAAAAAGAATTGGTGGAATACGGATTACTTGAGCAAAAACGATTGGGAAGAGGGCTTCCTAATAGATTGTATTTGTTTGAACCTGTACTAACTGAATCAGATATTCATCTGATGTTGAAAGAAAATGGTGACAATACAGAAAATCTTGATATAACTCAGAACTTAAATATTTTAAGTTCTAGAACTAAAAAATTCTTTTAGTTCTAGATAATGCTGATACAGACAAGAACTTAAATATTTTTAAGTTCTAGAACTAAAAATTGTTCAGTTCTAGAACTAAACAATTTTAAGGCTAATAATAATAAATATATTAATAATAATATAAATAATATAAACGAAGCTAAGGCTGAATCAAATATTGAGTTATCCACAAATCAATATTTTTAAAAAAATCAAAATTGCTTACAGATTTTTCGAATCATGGGTATACCTGAATCCGTGACAGATGAATTGTATCGAGCAATTGGGGATACAGAGAAAATAAGTTATATTTGTGGCGTTATATTCCAGGCAAAAACGTTATGTATCAAATCAAACTAACCACGAAATCTACTTGGAAGAATTGAGTGAAGATAATTTCAAAGAACTAACAAAATGTATATTGAGAGCTTTGAAAAAAAGATTTAACAGAAAATACTGTTGAAAAAAATTTGATAGATATTTATTTGTAACAATACAAAAATTCTTTGAAAAACTATGTATCTGGAGAGAAAATAAAAGTTCCATTAGTTGATTGGAATTTATAAAAGAGACTGAGAGATAAAGAAGGAGACTAGGAGACATGAAAATAATTGCTATTGCTAATCAAAAAGGTGGAGTTGGAAAAACTTCAACAACTATGAATCTTGGAGTAACACTTGCTAAAGCTGGAAAGAGAGTATTGTTGTTGGATTTCGATCCGCAACACAACCTCTCAAACTATTTAAAAGAGGAAAAATACGAATTGACGATTGCTGAAGCAATCCAACAAGAATTGAATAATCAGTTTGATTATGAAATGAACTTAATCCAATCATATTCAGAAAATCTAGATTATATTCCAACTAGCTTAAATTTATCTGCTATTGAAATGAGTTTAATTATGGCTAGTGCTAGAGAATATATTCTTTTGGATATTTTTAATCGATTGAATGTAAAAGAAAAGTACGATTATGTTTTAATTGATTGTATGCCAGCTTTAAACATTTTGCTAATTAACGCATTAACAGCAAGCACTAACGTGCTTATCCCAGTTGAAGCAAGTTATGGAGCATTTGAAGGGTTAGGGCAATTATTCCAATATATTGAATTAGTAAAGAAACGATTGAATCGTGGATTAGAGGTTGAAGGAATCTTATTTACTAAAGTTTCAAACACAAAAATCTCTAAAGAAGTAAAAAATAGATTGTCTGAAGAATACGGAAATGTATTACTTAAACAAGAAATTAAAGAATTAACTGAAGCAAGAAGAAGCTATGCTGAAAGAGTTCCACTACAACAAATGGCAAAAAGTAAGCTAGCTGAAAACTATGTAGCACTTGCTAAAGAGATTTTGGAAAAAGGAGAATAACAATGGTTAGTATTGAATCGATGTTTGGACTTGAAGAAGTAACAGAAAATAACATGAAGGAATTATCAGTAAATAAGATTTTTCCATATCCTAATCAACCTTTCATGAACTACTCTGAAGAAAGATTACAAGAACTTGCTGAAGATATAAAAGCAAGAGGACTTGATAATCCAATTGTAGTCAGAAAGATAAATGAACATGATTATCAAATTATTGCTGGTCATAATCGGTTTAACGCTGTTAAAAAATTAGGCTGGAATCGGATTCCAGTAAATATTAAAGAGTTAACAGATGAAGAAGCAATGATTTATTTAGTTCAAAGTAACTTATTACAACGAACTAATATTAAAGAAAGCGAAAAGGTTAAAGCATATACTTTGAGAGCGAAGGCTTTAAAAAGACAAGGTAAAAAAGGCGAAATCAAATACAACTCTTTAGAAAAAATTAGTGAAAGTGAACAGATTAAACCTAGAACACTTTCAAGATATATCGCATGCAGTAATTTAATTCCTGAATTTCTAGATTTACTAGATGAAAAGAAAATTTCTTTAAATATTGGAGAACAACTAGCGAAACTTAGCCCTGAGAACCAGGAAAATGTTGCAAATTATTTGGCAAATACGCTTCATAAATTAACTCTTCCTGAAGCAAAGGCAATTGCTGAAAATCAAGATGAAAGTTTGGTGTTAGAAGATTTAATTGGGACTGAAAATAAAGTTCCTTTGTCAGACGACAAAATCGACAAGAAAGTAAATAAGATATTAAATCAACTGACAGAATCTGTAGACTATCAAATATTTCTCTCGCAAGATAGTATAAGCGAAGAAAAAGTCGCTGATTTATTGAAGGTTTTAATTATTGAAGGGATATTGTAATATAAAGATACACACCTCTAATGTTAAATAAAGGAGAAGGTATATGGAGCAAATAGGATATTTAATTGCAGGCCTTGTTATCTTAGGATTTTTAGCTATAATAATTTGGGAATTATTTGTTGGTGGGGTAAAACTCATTTTATTCGCAATAGGATTAGCGATTGTCGTAGCTATTTATGAATATATTCAAACAAACATTGAAATCTTTCAAAACATTTGGGGATACGCAAAGTATCTCCTCGTGCTTCTTCCGTTTGTATTTTTTGCATACCTATGGAAACGAACAAGAAAAAGAGAACGGATAGAGGAACTTATTGAGGAGTCGGAAGGGAATAATGACTTTTCGCCTTCAGGGCAAAAAGTCAATTAAAAAATCATATTAGAGGTGTATTTAATGGCTATAAAGAACTATTGGTCAACTTTTTAATTTGAAATTTACTAGATAGAAAAAAATAAATTTTAACCTTTTTGCCAAAATGGCAAAAAGTAATAAGAGTGATAAAAATATCACTCTTATTTTTTTAGAAAAAAATGGAAGATAGGTGGATAGCATGAAAAATTCCTGTTGTAGACGTTATTATGTTTGTTTGCTGTGCAATATCTTTTAGCCTTGTATACAATTTCAGGTTTTAGAAAAAGATGAATTTTAAAGAAATGTTTGAAACAAGGATAGAAAAAGTGTTTTTTTACATTAATGAAAAATTACATTTATAAATGCTCTGTTTTATCTTGTTCTTTTTGGAACACAAAAAGGAATAAGTCAAGAAATGAATAAAATGTTTATATGGATAATGTTATTAATAATTACTTTAATGTGGTTTGGTAAAAATACGATTAACGGTTTTAAAGAAAGTAGACAGGCGGAAGGGTACACTAAATTAGATTATACAGCAAGTGGTTTCTTACTAGTTGCTTCTTTTCTACTTATTTCTAAAATTGTATTAGCTCTTCCACTTATAATATTTAATTAAAAAGGAGTGATTTTATGAAAATAGGTATTAGGTCACCTTCTTAATCTCACGAAGAAGGAACAATACAAAAAATAAAAAATATAAAAAAGAGGTATAGAGTATATGAAAAAAACAATCAAAACACTAACAGCTACAGCAACATTAACATTAGCAGGCTTTCTAGCAAGCGGACAGACGTTTGCAGATGAAGTGAAACCAGTTGAGCCTGAACAACCAAAAGAAGAAACACAAGCTACTACGCAAGCGGAAAATGTGGTTACACAAGATACAACAAAGATTGATAAAGTAGCTGATGAAGTTAAAGCAACAGAAGGCGGAGTTGTTGAAAAAGAAGAAGATAAAGCAGAGGTTGTTTTATCTAAAGAAATTGCAGAAAAATTAAACGCTGAAAAGCAAAAGAAATTAGATGAAATCGCTGTAAATACACAAAAGAAACTTGATGAATATAAAGAACAGTTGCGACAAGAAACTGATAAAATTAACGAACTTAAAACTGCAAGCAAAGAAAATAATAGCGATGTTGAAAACAAAAAAGCAGAATTAGAAAAAAGTGGAGTGAATGTTTCAACAAATGAACAAAACGTTAATTCTTTAGAAGAAATTAATGCTGTAAAACAAGAAAATCAAAAAGCGGTTGATTCTGTGAAACAAAAACAGGCAGAGTGGAAAGCTAAAGTTGAAGAGTTAAAAGCTAAAACAACAACAGAAGGATATACTAAAGAAGTTGTTTTACAAGCATTGAGCATGGCTATGGCTAATCCAAATGCGACAGTAACATCTAGTGTGTCTGGTTCTGAAGAAACAACAACTCCATATATCGCTAACGATAACGGAACATCTGGATATGGACGTATTTTGGATTCAACACGAGTGTTGAAGTACACTGGTGTGAATGAAGGATGGTCAACTGATATTGATTATACCAACCTGACAGGATTAACAGTTACAACTTCGGACGGAAAGGTTCGTAATATTACAAAGATTCATCGCCATTTCGATTTAGTGGAACAAGGGAAAACTGGCGCTGTTGATGTTTATGTTCTAAATGACCCAACAGAAGGGTTCGTTGTGCGACGCAACAATGGACTTGATAACACAACTGACCGTATGACGTTTCGAGTGACAGATTCGTATTATTATACGGATGATAATGGTCAAGAAGTAGCGTTTACTGCTTCGGATAAAGCACCGATCGCGATGACGTATTCATCATTGAATTATAATCGTATTGGATGGGAAGGTGCTGCGGCACGCGGGGATAATGCTAAGAATGTTGAAATTAACGGTTCGACGGTAACGTATCATCCGAGCGATGGTCAAAGTTATGCGGATGCGTACAACGATAACATTGGTGAGTGGGATACTACAACGTCACCAAATCAATATAAAGGTGCGATTCTTGGTGTATTTAATAGTGGTTCATCTTTCGTGAACGAGTTCATTCAATGGGATGGTGTAGCATCACCGAAGAACGGACAAACATATTGGTTTGCATTAAACACTCGTGTTGTTGCACCCGTTGTTGAAGTGCCTATAGGTGATGTAGTTTTGAAAAAGACAATCCCAAATGAAAATGTGATTAAACCCAAACCAATTTCAATGAAATATAGTATTACTAAATATGAAGTTATTGAATTAATCCCTGAAAAAGCTGTAGAAAAAGTAGTTGACGGAGAAAACGTGGACGGAAGCACGATTCAATATAACGAAGTATTCTTTTATCACTTAAAAGGTGGGCTTGTTCCTGCTAATCGTTCAGAAGCGTTAAATGAATATGCTTTTGTAGATGATTATGACGAAAACGGAGATAAATATAACGATAAATATACTGTTAAATTAGTAAAAGACGTAACGTTAAAAGACGGAACTGTATTAAAAGCAGGAACTGACGTAACAGAATTTACTACAGCGTTGACAGAAGCAGGAAAAGTAACTATCAGCTTTAAGTCTGATTTCCTAGAAAAAGTTGCAGATTCATCAGCTTTCCAATCTGATAGTTACTTAGAATTTACACGTATTAACTATGGAACATTTGAAAACACTTATGTGAATAAAGTTAATGGAAAAGAGTTTAAATCGAATACTGTTAAAACTACTACACCCCCACAAACGCCTGAGCAACCAAAACCACAACAACCAAAACCACAACAACCAAAATCAGAATTACCGAATACAGGTACACAAGGAAGTGGAATGACGATTCTTGCTGGAGTTGTAGCATTAATTAGTGCGTTAGGATTATCAAAAAAAAGAGAACAAAACTAATAAAATAAAAGGTTAAGAAGTGGTATTGCTACCCCTCTTAACCTTTTGCCTTGAAGGCAAAAAGTGAATTAGCGAGGAGATATATTGTGACTAAATATAAAGATAACGACATTATTAAAATGATAGGTAAGGATACTGGAGTAAATGAAGTTGTCGTTGAATTAGTGTTGAAAGATTTATTCACCAAAATAGTAGATTTAGCTGAAAAAAATCACGAAATCCAATTTAGAGGTTTTGGCACATTTGTAAAGAGTAGAAGAAGAAATATGATTCAATCTCAAAGAAATGTAGATTATTTCTATAGTTTGCGTTTGAAATCGTCAGAAACCATAAAAAAACGATATACAAACAATCAATAAATAAATAACCTTTTGCCCAGAAGGCGAAAAAGTAGGAAAGGAATGAAATTATGAAATTTGAAAGAAAAAAATTCAAGACAATCTATCCTTTATCTAAAAGAAGGAAAACATGACGTAACAATTATTAGTTGTGAAATGACTAAATCTAAAAAAAGATTCTGATATGTTCAAAATGGTTTTAGAGGGACAAAACGGGGAACGTGCTTACTATTATCTCACTTTCGGAACAGATTATACAGAAGATAATTTACAGTATCTTTTAACAAGTATTCAAGACCATGGATATGATATTCCTGATTTAGATTTTGGATACAATAAGGAAACTATTCAATTTTTTTAGAAGATAAAAAAATCTATGTTGAAATTGATTCTGAATTAGATGGAAAGCAAAAAAGATACCGTGTATCAAAAATTTTAACACTATCGGAATATGAAGATTCTTATGACGATGAAGAATATAACAATGATTATCCCTTTTCAGAAGAATAAAACTATTTATCAGGATTTAATTAAGGAGGAAATAAAATGGAAATCGTAACAAAATTAATAACAGTCATCGGGTCTATTGTTACTGTCATTGGACTATTCAACGTTTTAATGGGGGTGTATACCTGGTATAGAGGATTTAAAAATGAAAACCCAGAAAAGATTGACCAAGGGATTAGCTCTATGGTTCTTGGTGGTGTTATGGGCTCAATTGCAGCTGGTGTCACAGTAGCTATTAATGCAGCTTTAGGGAACATTGCGTTTTAGGAGTATTACATGATAAAAGAAGGAGTTTTAGATAAACTGCTTTCGTCCTTACAAGACTACAATGGAGTGGCTAATGGATATGCTACAAACGTGTCATCAGCCTTAAATGTAGTTGGAACAACTATTTTAGGAATAATGCTGTATATAGAACTTGCTAATATGCAAAAGAAGCTATCTAGCGAACAAGGAATGCTATCGATAGAATTGTTAATGTCGGTTGTATGGAAATACATTGTGGCATTAGCGTTCGTCATGTTAAGTGATAAAATCGTTGACGCTTTTATATGGTTCGCAAATGCGATAGGGCACTTAATCAATAGCGTGTCTATTGAGGGAGAAGCAAGTTCAGGAACAGTACCATCCGTAACAGGAGATTTAGGATGGGGTCAAAGTATGATTATCAATATAGTACAAGTCTTCAGCAACTTTGCGCTATGGTGTGGAGAAGTCATTACAGACATTCTAATCTTTATGCGTTTTCTAATGTTGTTCGTCTATAAGATGATTGCTGGAGTGATGTTTGCGTCCTTTGTAAGTGATGAATGGAGTTCGATCGCTAAAAGTTATATTAGACAGGTACTAGCACTAGTTATCCAAGGATTTGTTTTGATACTAATTATAAAAGTATTTCAAGCAATTCGATTAGGGGAAGTTCTAGAAGTGACTTCTAACGGAGATGACTTTGCCAAAAATCTAGCTAGTCAATTTATGTTTATTGTTAAATCAGTAGCATATATTGGAATTTTGTTAGGGTCGCAACGGTTAACTCAGAAGATGGTAGGTGGATAATTAATGAATTTAGAATCAAGATTCTATACAGACGTATCAAAGTACGAGCCTGAAGTCATGCTAGGAATGACAAAACGACAATTGAAAATGGTAGCGTTAAGTATTCCAGGAATAATTTTAATGGTGTTAGAAATGGTAGTCCTTCCTGAAGTAGTGGCATACCTATTAGCATTTCTAACAGCTGGATTAATGATTGCACCGCCAATCCTGTCATATTTAGGTAAAATGCAACAATTCAAAAAGGATGTTGAATTTTATCTTGTAGACCAGGATAGAGTTTATCAAGTAGAGCAGATAAGGAGGTATGAGCCTAGTGAATTTATTCAAAAGAAAAGCGTCAAAGAAACAGACAGAATCTGAGAAAATAAGATATGAGCGAATGAAAGCTTCAGCAACAAGTCCAAATACTTTAAAATACACAAGTTTATACGAAAATGGACTAATGCACATTGTAGAACATGAATATTCTAGAATGGTTCAGTTAGGAGATTTAAGTTACCGTGTAGCTGATGAAGAAGAAAAATTAGCGATTGTTGTTAGTTATGCTGAAGCATTAAATTCATTGGATAAGAATTCAAACTACCAATTGTTTGTAGTTAATAAACGTATTGATGATAGCATGATTGATAATTTTCTTTTGCCCTATCAGGAAGACAAAAACGATAAATACCGCAAAGAAATCAATAACATGATTGAAGCGAACTATACGTTGGAACAAAAAAACTTTGAAACAAAACAATATGCTGTATTTACTACAAAAGCAAATGCCCCAAAACAAGCAGAATCGCAATTGTCCGCTACTATATTAAATTTCAGCAAGAAATTTAATGCTACAGGAGTAGACTTATCATTTACAGACTTAGACGGAATTGAAAGGCTAAAACAATTTCATAATCTATTACGTCCAAAACAATTCTTTAGAATGAAATATAGCGATTTGGCATTGACTGGATTAACTACAAAATCATTTATAGCACCGAATCGAATTAAGTTTTTCGATGATTACTTTATGATTGATAACTATTGTGCAAGAGTATTATATATCCGTCAATATCCTCAACGATTAGAAGATGTTTTAATTAAAGACTTATGTGCTTCAGAACATGAATTATGTATATCTATTCATGCAAGACCATATGACCCTATTGAATTTAGGAAGGCAACCAATACTAAACTGATGTTGAATAAACGAACAATTGCTAGGGAACAAAAGGAAAATCTAAAAAGTGGATTATCTGAAGATATGGTTTCAGGGGTTACATCAGAAGTCAGAAGAAATATTGAAGAGCTGTTGCATGATATGAAAGAGAACAGTCAAAAAATGTTTTCTGGAATGTTTACGGTACTTCTAATGGAAGAAGACAAAGAAAAATTAGAAGAAGCAACAAAAAATATTCATTCTGTTGTAAGAAGTCATGGAATCCATTTTGAAGTAGCTTATAAAATGCAAGAAGAAGCGTTAAATACAATCTTACCAATTGGGAAAGCTTATTTAGACGTTGAATATAATTATGTAAGAGATATGACGACTAACAACCTAGCAACTCAAGTACCGTTTTCAACGGTTGATTTGCAGGATAATACGGGACAATATCTCGGTAAGAATCAGTTAAGCCGTAATATTATTACTGTGAATAGAAAACATCTGAACACTCCTTCAGGGTTAATTTTTGGTTCAAGTGGTTCAGGGAAAGGGATGACTACAAAATGGAGTATCATTTCTACCTTGCTAAGCAATAAAAACGATAAATTTATTATTGTTGACCCTGAAAACGAATATGCAAAAATCGGTAGGGAATTTGGAGCTGAAATCCTGGATATATATCCTGGTTCTAAACACCATCTAAATATATTAGATATGGCGGATAAAGGACTTCTTCAGGAAGAAGACAAACATGTGGATTTAATCAAAGAAAAAGCAAACTTATTATCAAGTTTGTTTGAATCCTTGCTGAAGGAATATACAGATATTGAAGCAAGTATTGTCGATCGAGTGACAAGAGAAGTTTATGAGAAATACGAAAATCCTACTTTAGTAGAGTGGTATTATACGTTAAAAAATCAACCTGAAGAACTAGCGGAAGAATTGGCTTTAAAAGTTGAACCTTATACAGTTGGTGGACAGGATATCTTTGCTCACGAAACAAATATTGATTTAAGCGATAAGTTTGTTATCTTCAATATCAAACGGTTAGATGAAAAGCTAAAACCATTTGCGATGAAGGTAATTCTTGACCAAATATGGAATCAAGTTGTACAGAATCAAGGAAAGGTGACTACCTGGTTGTTCTTCGATGAATTACAACTAAACTTTGATAGTATCGAAAATTCAAGATGGTTCATGAAGTTGTGGTCAAGGGTTCGTAAATATGGGGCAATTCCAACAGGAATTACTCAAAATATCGCAACACTATTAGAAGATAGTGAAGGGCGAAAAATGCTTTCAAACAGTGAATTTTTTGTACTGTTAAGACAAAAGAAAGTCGATTTAGATTCTCTTCGGAATGTGTTAAATATTCCAGAAACACTTCTTCAGTATGTTGGAGAAAGAGTACCACAAGGGACTGGATTAATTTCTTCAGGTGGTGTTGTCGTTCCGTTTGAAAATATTATTTCTAAAGATACAGAATTGTATCGATTAATGGAAACAGACGCTTAGAGGTGGTTCGATGGCAAGAAGAAAAGACAAGAAGGAACTTGAAGAACATAAAACTACCTATAAAGAAGCTAAAGCAGAATACAAAGGTATAATAAAGACTTCAGATAAAGACGTTCAAAAAGAGCTAAAAGAAAGCTTAAAAGTGAAAAAAAAGGAGTACCATAAGAGAAAAAAGAACTTTGAAAAGAAGCATATTACTCTTAAGAAATCTACAAAATTTGCTATAAAATCAAAAGTAAAAAATAATGCCAAAAAGCAAATAGCTAAAGATGATAATTTATCTGAACTAAATCAATTGAAACAACGTGCAACACAACGAAGTCAGATTTACAGAAGTTTAAAAGGTGCAGGGAAAAATACCATTAAAATTGGAACAAAAACGAGCAAAAGTATCTATAACCTGTCTAATAAAACCTATAATCTTGTCCGTGGAAGAGGATTTAATCAGTTACCAACAAGATACCATGCTCAATACCGAAAATTGCAACGAGCAAAGATTCGATTAAAACAAAATAAATTGATGAAGGGTCTTAGTGGAAGTAGAAGAATTGCTGGAAAGGGAATTAGTTTATTAAATAATCCATTTAAGGCAAAAAATATTGGGATTATTCTATCTATTATATTCCCTTTTATAATTATTATGAGTTTCTTTGTTCCATCAATGATAAAACCATCGATAGTACAAAATGATAGGAATCTAACTGAAGCTTATCTTGAATTAACAAAATTAGATGCAAAAAATACAAACAGTGTAGATACGTTTTATACCAATTGGCATGACCCTCTATTCTATTTGAATTTTAGATATGATAATTTCAATCCAAAAGATGAAGTCATTAAAGACTATTATCGTAAAGAGGAAGAGCCGAAATCATTTGAAAAAATCAGTACAAGTCTATGGGAAACACTTAATGGCAAAGACGCTCATGAAGTTAAACCTCTAGATGAGTTTATTAGGGAATCAAATAGCCCTTGGTTTTTAGAATCTAAAGACTTTAATGCTTTTGATAAAGCACGTAAAGAAATAGGTTTTAATTCTTTATCTAAGCGACTTGGCAAACTTTATTCTACAGAAAGTTACTTAATTACGAGGCGAATGGGGTATGAACATAAACGGGATTCTGTTGAGTTAAATGAAGAAACAGAAATTAAAGTTGATGTTGGAACAAATCTGTTAGCACCTCTTTCAGGAACTTTGGAAGATGTAGGAATTAATAGAATCGTGATTAATCAAGATAATCGTGCAAGATTAACTATTTATGGAATTGATACAAGCCGATTAAATAAAGGCGATACTTTAAATAAAGAAGACTATATTGGAAATGCCATTTCTGAACGTATTAAGCTTGTCTATGAATTTAACGATGGGCAATGGTATAAAGTGAATCCAGCTTTCTATTTAAGCAAAGTAGCATATGCTCAAACAACGATTATTGCAAGTTCTGACTTCTCTCCAGGCTCTAATAAGTTAAAACGTGCTAAGCAAATCTATGACTACTTCATTAAAAAAGGTTATTCAGTTGAAGGTATAGCTGCAATGCTTGGAAATTTCGATGTTGAATCTCAAATTAATCCAAAGTCAGCTGAAGGAGAAATCGGTAATGCGGTTGCTACTAGCTGGGATAAAGATGAATGGTTAAGCAAAACGGGTCCCGAAATTTATGGAGGTCGCTATCCTAATATTCTAAAACGTGGATTAGGATTAGGGCAATGGACAGATACAGCTGATGGAAGTACAAGACATACAATGTTACGAGAATATGCGAAAAGTAAAGGGAAAAAATGGTATGATATGGCTCTTCAGCTAGAATTTATGACTTCAGGAGACACTCCTAGTTCAATTAATATATTAGAATCAGTATTGAACAAGAAACTTGGAGATACTGTCGCTGAATTAACAGTTGCCTTCTTAACAAAATGGGAAGGAAATCCTGGAGACAAGACAGAAAAAAGGATACAATCCGCTCAAAACTGGTTTAATTATTTCACGAGACAAAGTACAGTTCCATTAAATGCGAATAGTTCAGAAATATATGAAAAATACAAAAGTAAAATGCTGAAGCCTTATACAAATAAAGAAGTACGTCCAGGAGAAGGTTGGGAAGGAAATGCCTATGCGTTAGGAAATTGTACCTGGTATGTTTACAACCGTATGAAACAATTTGGGAAGAGTATTTATCCATATATGGGTAATGCGAATGAGTGGAGTTCTACTTATTATCTAACCGAAGGAGCAACGCTAGTAGATAATCCACAAGCTGGAGATATTGTTATTTTAAATACAGGAGTATACGGTTCACATCCAGCCTATGGACATGTTGGCGTTTGCGAAGCAGTTCTGGAAGATGGAAGCTTTATTATTTCAGAAATGAATGTAGCAGGAGAGTATTCAATGAGTTACCGTATCTTGAAACCAGCATATGGAGTTTATTTTATGCATGTAAATCAATAACCTTTTGCCTTCAGGGCGAAAAGTAAGAAAGGAAGAAGACTGTGTACGATGATAATAAAGTAAAGCTTGTACGAAAAGCAATTACTGCAATAATCGGATTTATCTGTTTGATTGTTGGGATTGCATGCGGTATGTGGATTGGTGGTTCTAATACGCCACGACAACAAGCAACTTCTACAGTAGAAGAAGTAAGCAAGTCTGCTGAATCTAAGACGCTAACTGCTGATAAAGTAAAGAATTTCTTTTAGCCTATTATACGAAAAAAGACGTTGGCGAAAATCAAGAAAGATATAAGGAGTTTATGACAGAACAACTCTATGCCCAGCAAGTAAAATTAGATGAATCACCAGTAACACAAGCATATAAAGGATATATACTAAATCAAGTTTATGATAAAGCAACTATTTATATTGACGAAGAAAATTTAAGTGCATTAGTAGAAGTAACATATACCAATGTACAAACAACTAAACGAAACAATGCAGAAGCTGGCGTTAAAATGTCGGAAAAAGCAACAATTAAACTATCTTATGCTAAAGATAAGGGACAATATCTAGTTAATCAAATTGAACCTATTCTCTTAAAAAAGACAACCAACAACGAAAAAAACACTCAATCAAAAACACCTGAAGCGAATACTGAAGCAACTGAGAAAACAACGAAGACAGAAACAACACAACAACCAACTACTGCAACACCAGAAACAACAGAAGTTGGAACAGTTAAAATAAGGGGGACATTATAATGAAACCAAAATTAACACAATTTGAGCGATACAAGCAAAAGAAAGACAAGCTGGAAGAAGATATTTTGAAGGGTGAAAATTTGATTAAAGACACAACAGAATCAGTCACCCAAAAGAAAAAAGAAGTTGAGAATCTAGAATTATTAATGGCAAGAGAAATCTTGATTCAAAACAACATGAGTGTAACAGACCTTGCGGAATTGTTAAATAGCGAAAATAGATAGAGAGGTGGTTAGATGGCTTTATTTAAGACAAAACAAACCTTCCATTTTGAGTTTGAAGAGATTGATAATGTAAATACAACACTAATTGAATCATTTGAAGAACTTTGTGACTGGGTTGAATCCGAAAATAAACGTATAGCTAATTCTGAAGTAAAAGGAAGCGTGTTAGTCCTAAAAAAAGGCGATAGAGATGAGAAGGTTTATTCAGAAATCCATATTCATTTTCCTTTTGAAAATGATACAGAAGAAGTACTGCTTCCACTAGTATCTTCAAAAGGAGAGAAAAGAAATCCTGTGAAAGAAAAGCAGTTCGTGAAAGAAACTATAGTTAAAGAAAAAGAATCCGAAAAGGTGGCAAAGAAACCTTTAAAGTCAAAATCAATTAAGGTAAAAAAAGAACGACAACCGTTTAATTTGAATAGATTAAAAGTTCCCTTGTTCGTCATTTGTGCTAGTGGAGCGATCGCTTCAGGGGCAATTTTCCTTCCTGGTATCTTAAAACCAAAATATGAAACATTGATACAACAACAAGAATATGTGAAAGCGGCTGAAGAGTATCCTGAAAATAAAGAGAAGATTGAAGCAATTCTTTTCGATAAAGGACAGGAAGGTATTTCTGACTTAGAAAAATATGTGCAACAAACAGATTCTCTTCAGGCGAAATTTGACCTAGTCTATTTAAAACAAAATTTTGAGAAGGTCGTGGATTTGAAAAATGAAGCCACAACACCAATACGAAAAACGGCTTTAGCGGTAAGTTACGTGAAATTAGGAATGATTGATGAAGCCTATGAATTGAATCAGGAATTAGGAAGTAATCGTCTAAAGCAATTAATTGTGGAAGCCTATGAAGCAAAAGCTATAGAAGCGTTAAAAGCATTGGATTTAAAGACTGCTGAAAAGATTCAAGATAAAATCCATCAACTGACTTTGCAAATGAAAATCGACCATGTAACAACAGCTTTAAAAGAGGAAATCAATCTGAATAACAAACTTAAGGATAGTTCCCTTTCAGATGAGCAAAAGGAAGATTCCAACAAACAATTAAAACAAATACAAGAGAAAATTGAAAAAATTAAAAAAGGAGTATTCTAACTATGGAAGAACAAAACAAAAAGAAAAAGATTAAAATTATTGGCGGTAGTGCTTTATTATTAGTATCACTAGGGGCTTGTTCTATTTATGCATTATCTCAACAAAATAATCAAAATACACAAGTTTTGGTAGAAGAATCAACGACAACATCAGTTGTAGTAAAAGTAGAAGAAAATTCTACTAAAGAGACACCACATACAGTACTGAAGGAAGAAACAGTTGAGAAATTGGTAGAGTTAAGCTCACAACCTGTAGCTGAAGAAACTGTCAATACTATTATTGAAGTTGCAGAAGCTAAATTAACTCAGCCTGAAGAACTGGATAAAGTTGTTACATTAATTGAAAAACCAACTACAGAATTAGATAAAGTAGTTGGTTTAGTAGAACAGGATGATAAGAAACAAGATACCGTTGCGGTTCTTCCAACACCAACACAACCAACGGAAGAAAAGCCAACTGTTCCATCAAATGAAAATACGAAACCAACAGAAGATACAACAACAGAAAAGCCTGTTGAGCCAGTTGCACCTGTAAATCCAACTGAACTAACAGCTCCAGTAACACCAACACAACCAATTGACCCAGTTGTACCTGTAAATCCAACTGAACCAACAAGTCCAGTTACACCAGAACAACCGTCTGAAGAATTATCTGAAGATGAAAAACGTCTGGATATTAAAGAAAAAGAAGTAGACGGACAAACTGTTAAATATGCTACTGCTGAACCTGCTGTAGAAGAAGTTCCTGAATTAGATTTATCTAAACTAGACGTAAACAAAACTACTAATGAATTAAATCAATAAAAGAAAGGTTAGATTATTCTAACCTTTTCTTTTTGCCTTTTGATTGGAAGGGGGAAAATATGGATCAGAAGGAGATTGTACAAAAAGCAACCACCGATTCAGTCATGACTGTAAATAAATTATTAGTGTTTCTTTCAAGATTATCAGGGGAAGGATTAGTAGAATGGTTTCAAAAAATGACTCCACTTGAAGGGGAAGTCGATGTATATAAATTTTTAAGCAGAAATCCATATGCTAAAGCAATACCGTTAGATGGAAAAGTTGACCTAGAACATTTCAAGGAAGTGTTCAAAGAATACAACATTACATTTGCGTTCAAACAAGTCGAAAATGGAACAGAATTATATGTACGTTCTCAGGATAGAAAAAGTAACAGAATTAGCTTGTCAGAGAATCTTTAAAGATATTCTAACGAAGAAAAATCGATATTAAAAAAATATGTATTAAAAAAAGAAACAGTCAAACATTCAAAGAAAAAAAGTAGAAATGACATACAGAAAACTGAACAAAACATCTCTATCTAACAAAAAGATAGAAATCGGAAAATAGTATAAAAAGGGAAAGGAAGGTAGATAGATGAATGGAAGTTAAACGTCCGTATGCAAAAAAAAATTAAACCATACCTAATAGCTGGTTTGATATTGGGATTTGTAGTTTTTTTAACTTTATAAACTTTATCATTAGCTATCAAAAAGCAAGTGGGTATGAATATAAGTTTACTTTTATTGGAAGAAGACACATACCTTAACTATTTAAAAACGTTTTATATGTATCTATTAAAATTCCATCCTTTTTCATTTTTAGGTGGGCTATTGACTTTTCTAGCTTGCTTAATGGGATATACCTACAATAACGATAAAGGTATCTATCGATTGAACGAAGAACATGGGTCAGCTCGATATGCGACTGAAAAAGAAATGGCAAAATTCGCCGATACTGATGACGATAAGAACATGATTATCTCACGAAATGTAAAAATGGGATTGTGGAATAATCGATTACCTCATAAGGTTCAAAAAAACAAACATGTTCTTGTTATTGGGGATTCAGGTTCATCTAAAACATTAGGGTTTGTTAAACCGAATATTATGCAAATGAATGGTTCATTCTTATGTACAGACCCTAAAGGGTTAATTGTACATGAAACAGGGAAAATGTTAGAGGAGAACGGATATAAAATTAAAGTGTTTGACTTAAACACCCTTATGAACAGTGACCAATTTAATGTATTTGAATATATTAAAAAAGAAATAGACGTTGATAGAGTTCTGGAACAGATTACTGAAGGGACTAAAAAATCTGATAAACAAGAGCAAGATTTTTGGATTCAAGCTGAAGCAGTATTTATTCGTTCGATGTTAGCTTTTCTATGGTTCGACAGTCATTTGAACGGATACAAAGCTGATATAACAATGATTGCGGATATGATACGATTATCAAAAGCACCGAACAAGAAATCGAAACCACCTATCGATGCCTGGTTTGAAGAACTTGAAGAAAAGAAACCAGGAAATTATGCGACAAAGCAGTGGCGATTATTTGAGCAAAGTTTTAACGGAGAAACTAGAGCAAGTGTTACCGCTATAGCTGCTGCAAGATATTCTGTGTTTGACCATCAGGAAGTTAAAAATTTAGTTAGTAGAGATACAATGGATATCGAAAGTTGGATTGATGAAAAAACTGCCGTATTTATTTCGATTCCAGAAACTAATAGTGCGTATAACTTTCTTGCGTCCATCTTTATCTCTACAGTTATGGAAACTTTGAGATTTAAGATTGATAGTGTTCTGACTGGAGCAACAAAGTTAAAAGAAGGACAGGAACTACTATTTTTCCAATTCTTTATTGATGAATTTGCGAATATCGGACGTATTCCAAACATTGATAAAGCACTAGCAACGTATCGAAGTCGTAATATGGGAATCTGTATTATATTACAAGCGTTGGCTCAATTAAAAGCTATGTATAAGGATGATTGGGCGTCTATAGTAAATAACTGTGCAACCCTTCTATTTCTTGGTGGAGATGAAAAAGAAACAACAGAGTATCTATCAAAACGGATTGGTAAACAAACGATTAATATTAGAAATCGAACAAAATCAAAAGGACGTAATGGGGGTAGTGAAAGTCATAATAAAATGGCAAGGGATTTGTTAACATCTGACGAGATTGGGAGGTTAGAGGGAGATGAGTGTTTAGTATTTATCACTAAAGAACACGTGTTTAGAGATAAAAAGCTCTTAGCGTTTCAACATAAACGAGCTGATGAAATAGCAGATGATTATGAACACGAAAATTGGTATGTATACAAACGTTATAAAGATGAAATTGAAGAAATAGAAGACAACGTAATTTTTGAAGACATTGGATTCATAGCTTAAGACTAGGATTAAATACCTAGTCTTTTTTTAATTCATTTTTTGCCTTCAGGGCGAAAAGTAAGAAAGGGGATTAATGACTATGGAAATTATATTTAAAGGGAGTTCATACCCTGAATTAAATAGGATATTAGAAATGGGCAAAGGTTATCCATACAAAGAGATTGCAAAAAAACTCTATTCTTTTCAAGAAGAAATGAAAAGAACAGGGATATGTGATTTAGCTCTATTCGATAAGAATACCAATATCAATCATCAATTTTATTTTTAATCTTCAGGATAGAGTAAGCATTTATGAAGCTATCGATAGAAGCTTACAGATTCCTGAAGGAGAAGAATATAAATTTATTAATGAACTTACTGTATTAGAAAAGATGGTTCATTTAGAAGAAGAATTAAAAATAGAGAAGGAAGAAGAGTTTCAAGAAGATTTACTTGCTGGAGTTACATTTGAAGGGTTGGAAGAGAAAAACATTTCACAAAAGCCTGTTAATAAAAAGAAGAAATCCGCAATGAATCACTTTGAACGACAAGCAATGCTTGCGGAAATGAAGAAGAAAGATATTTTAAGCGTAGCTGAATCATTGGGAATGGATTTAATCAAGATTGGAAAAAGCTATAAATGGAAAGAACATGATAGTTTCGCATTTGATACTCGAAAAAATACATTTTATTGGAACTCTAGAGGGTTTGGTGGTGATTGCGTTAAATTGGTTCAATTAATCAAAGAGTGTAGCTTTATGGAAGCACTTAAGTTTCTAAAAGAAGGAGAAATTAAAGAACATAAAGAGGTTTCTACACAACGAAAATTCCATTACTACTTAAAAGACCATGACAATATTGACCTGGTAAAACAATACCTAGTGAAAGAACGAAAATTAGACCCTGCTACGGTAGAGTTCTTCTATAAAAATGGAATCATTTCACAAGCAGATTATAAGAATCCAATTACAAACGAGTATGAACCAGTATTAGTGTTTAAAAACCGTGATAAAGAGGGAAGAATTAAAGGTGTAGCAATACAAGGAATCACAAAACATGAGGGAACTGGAGACAGACCGTATTTAAAAAGAACACTAGGCGATGGTTATTATGGGACAAAAGTGAATATCGGAAATCCACCAACTGTACCAGGAATGAGAAGTAGCGAAAATCCATTGAAAATTATCGCATTTGAAGCTCCTATTGACCTTATGAGTTATTACGAGATATTCAAAGAAAAAATGGGAGATTGTGTTTTGCTTGCGATGAATGGTTTAAGAAAAGAAAATATTTCAACAACATTCTCAGAAATAGTTTTTCCTGGAGCAACCAATGAAGCAATGAGAATTGGGGCATTGGATCACGTACAAGAAAATATAAAAGCAACTAATAATTTTAAATTTATTCTTGCTGTAGATAACGATAAAGCTGGGAATGAATTTATCGAAAACTTTGGTTTTGATAAATTTCCTGTAGTGAAACATTTGCCTGAATTAAAGTCAGGGGAAATGAAATCTGATTGGAATCAAGTTCTACAAAATGCAAAACAGCCCATACAAAATAAATTTTATGAACGTGTTGCTGAAGCAACAAACCAATACAAAGCTGAAGAATCAAGAGAACTTTATCGAGAAAAAAGATTGTAGGAGGAATAAAAATGGAAGAACAATGGATACGAGAGTTGAAAAATGAGATTGAAACAGAATCAGCTATCAATGTTGGTTTTACTACTGATGTTATTGCAGAAATCATCAAAATAGAACCACTTTACCTAATGGACGTGATGGCAGATATGGGAGAACATTTAACCTTTCGTGCTAGAGACAATAATTGGGGAATGTTTCAAAATATGCTTGTGACCGAAGCCGTTAGGCATATGGACTTTGAAGACTTTACTAAAATCGCAAAGTATTTTTTCGGCTATCGAATGACAGAAGAGGAGATACTAGCTGAGCCAATTGAAATAACAAGGGAAAACTTCTTAGAATTTCAAAAGAATAGTAAAGAGTTGCATGAATTAAAATATTCCGTTCCTGATTTGAAAGAACGAGTTCATAAACGTACTCATTTTGAAAAGAAAAACGATAATGAAGTTGTTGCCTATGACCCTGTTAACAATTATCTTGCGGTAATCGAACCAGGTTTATGGAGTGACCCTCATCTTGAATTAGCCGAGTATCTTATAAGCGATTATGGGCGTTCAGAGAGCAACGAAGAAGTGCTTATTGAATATCTAATGAACTATAACCCCAACCTCTTTAAAAACGCTGTAGAGGGCAAATATGACGAATCTGAGATGACCTATCAAGATTACTGGTTAGAGAAAATTGATAATAATAAAAAACAAATTATTACTGAAATAAATAACCTTTTAGAACCGTTAGGAAAGGAAATCTATTCATACACAGGAAGAGGATATTTTCAAGGCGATGTATGGGAACTGTATTACTTAAAAGACGCTGAAGATAAAAATGAAAATATTGATTATTTCCTGGAACATACTGTTACAGCATATTACCGAGGAAGTCTAGCGGAAGTATCTATCTATGACGAAAACGACGACTTTCTAGAGTTGTTCCTATATGACCGTGAGCTAACCTGGAATGAAAGTCCTGAAAAATACGTGAATGAAAATGTAGAGTTTAACGATAGTTATTTCGTAAATATGGATACAGCATATCTTTTAGAATCTATCGATATGGAAGTAACAAAAGAAGACATCGAGGAGATATGGAAAATGACAATGGAAGAAAGAGAAGAATTTCTTTTTGAAGGAAAAGAAAAGCAGATATAAAAAAAGCCTTGATGAATCAAGTAAATAACTCTATTTAAAAAAGAGTACAAAAAAAGAAAGTCGCCTTACCTAATGGGACAATCAAGGCTTGTCCTGCCTGTACGACTTTCTAAATATATTATAAAGGAGAATTAAGAAAATGGCAACATATAAATTAGTCACAATTGACCAAAGATTTACAGCTGAAACTATTGCTAGAACAGGGAGTGAACAATTATTAGAGAAAGCAATGAGAAGTTTTGTAGGCTTATATAACGAAGAAGAAAGTTGGTATATTCCCTTAAGAGCAAATCTAGGTAAAAAGAAACCTACAGAAGCCAGTTTTGAAACACCGTTTAAGACAACGAATCCTCACTTTAAGAAACCGGGACTCGATTTTCAAAAAGCGGTATATGTACCATTGGAATATGTGATGGAGATTAAGAACACATTACCTGAAGAACAGTCCAAATTAATCTTTGATAATCAAGAAGTGATTAGAAACAAGTTTGAGGACTATGTATTATCAGTTGATAGTATGGAAAAAGACAATAATAATTATTTATTTTCTACAGTCCCATTATTTCCTGAAGGAATTGAAAAAATTAAACAAATACAGCAAAGAAGAGAAGAAGTAAAACAAGAACTTAATTCATTCACATTAAATAATGTAGGTGAGGAAATAAAATCAACTGTACAAAGTGTTGAAGAAGAAAATAATGAAGAAAACAAAAAAGATTCAGAGGACTATGCGATTGAAAATCAAGAAACGATTCAAATGACAACAAGAGAGGATACGCTAACAGAAGAAGAAATTCAGAAGGTTTTAACAGACCTTAATGAGAAACCAGAATTTGGATATATGCTATTAGGGCGTCTAGAAAATGACGTTAAATATTATTTAGGATTTGGTAATCGACATCCAAAACATTTATGGGGTACTACTACTGAAAAGCACATAGCATATATGAAATTAATCTATGATAATCTATCTCAAAAACCTGAATGGCTTTCTCTTGAACAAATCGAAAAATACGCTGAAGAAATGGGCGTGGGGAAAAAAGAAAAAGTTAAAGAAATGGATTTACAAACAGCTATTACCAATAAAGATTATAAATATTTAAAAGAACATTTAGAAAAAAAGGGATTGAGAGCTATCTCGATAGTGACACATATAAAAAAATTTCCTTTCTTGTTTTAGTTCTTTTAATGATTATAGTCAAAAAAATATGCGATTATTACTTGCTCAGTTGCCAACAGCAACAATGGTCGCAACAGCTTCTGAGTGGAAGAACCTAGGGCGTTTTCCAAGCAAAGGAACAAAAGCTCTACGGATCTATGGACCGAATCCTGAATATAAAAAAGATGAAGAAGGAAATTATTTAAAAGATGAGAAAGGTAAAAAAATTCCAACAGGTAATATAGCTGGGTGGAAGTTAGTTCCTGTATTTGATGTTAGTCAAACACATGGAAAGGAACTTCCTAAACCTATTTATGAACTAACAGAAAACTTCAAAGAACCAAAACACTTTCTTTCAATCTTTAATGCAGTAAAAAGTTGTACTACAGCTTCTATTTCCCTACAAGAAATCTCTCAAGAAGGAGTGAAAGGTTTTTATAATCGTGACACACATTCTATCGTAATTCGTAAGGGAATGAACCAATACCAAACCTTAAAAACAGAAATTCACGAGGTAGCTCACTCGCTTCTTCATCAAAAAGCTTCTGAGTTTATTTCCAAAGAACAAAAAGAATTTGAAGCTGAAAGTGTAGCCTATATTGTTTGTCAGAATTATGGGGTAGATACTTCAGATTATACATTTGCATATCTTTCTTCATGGACTAATAAAGGAGAAAGGATTGCGGATTTTGAAAATTCATTAAAGACGATTACTAATACAGCTAGAGAAATTATTAAGAAAATCGACAAAGAACTTTCTCAAGAACTTACTATAAAAGAAAACAAAGTAGAAGAGCGTACAAATCAATTTTCAGTTCGATTGCAAAATGCTCAAAAGCAATTAGGGAATCTATCAGAAAAAACAGGTACACAATCTATGGAGAATACAACCGTAAAAAAGTAGAAAGCCCCCCTGTCGTCAAAGACCTAAGTAAAAGAAGTCAAGAAGCTGTCGCAAGAGGTGTAAGAAAGAAAAATGAAAGAAAAGAGGAAGAATAAAATGAATAATACATTTGATGAAAAAGCAATTCAAAGTGCAAAGTTGGTTTTAAGGATTGACGATGTAGATAAAAAAATAAAAAGAGGAACATTAGCTGAAGAGATTAATGACATGATTCAGTACATTAAAGTTCATCAGATTGAAGGTTTAGAAATTGATGAATATAAAGAAGGATTACAAGTAATCAGAAAGATGAATCAAGAAGAGTATTCACAATTTTTAGAAAATGTTTTTCAGGAAATTAAATTAGAACATAAGTTTATGTCTGATTCTTCAGTAGAAGAACCGTTTTAAAAAACGGAGAAGATTAAAAGATAACAGAAAATTATTTTAGTACATTGACAAAATGTACTAAAAGAGTTTTCGTTTTCTTCAGCATAGGGGATTGGGGATTTCCCCAAAAATTATAAAGAGTCGTCATTCGTGAGGGTGGCGGTTCTTTATAAAATTCGTAAAAGGATATCCTTTTACCATGCTTGCAATAAGCAAAAAGGAGCTAGCGACGTTTGCTTGAAAATCTTGATTTTCATTTTTAAGAAAAGGGGGTATAGGGGGAAAGCACGTTTCCCCCATCGATTTGAATGAGTGAAAAACAAAATAGAGTTCGACAAAAACAAAGAATTTTACGATTAACAGAAGAAGAAAATGAGTTGCTAAAAAGAAGAATTAAGGACAGTCCCTATGATAATTTCCAAAATTATGCACGACATATGTTATTAGCTGGAGCAATTCATTATGTCGATTATAGTGAATTGCAACAATTAAAATGGGAAGTGAATAAGATTGGGAATAACATTAATCAGATGGCGAAGCTTGCCAATCAGTTCGAAGAAATTTCGCAAGAAGATATTGAAGACTTACTTGATTTAATTCATCAAGTAGAGTGGATGGTAAGCAATAAATTGAAAGATGAAATTTTAAAAGAAAGGAAAACGAATGGTATACACGAAACATTTTAATATCCGTAGTGAAAATAATTTAAGGATTGCGAAACGATATATAGAGAATGCTGAAAAGACATTAGTCAGTTCTGTGGATTCTCATTTAGAACAGTTATTTCCATATGTGACGAACGATGATAAAACCATTTCCAAACAATTAGTATCTGGTCATCACATTGTTAATGTATATAATGCCACTGAAGAATTTTATGCAACGAAGGAAATGGCAATTAGAAGAAGAGGAACAAAACTTGAATTTGACCCTACAACAGGCAAAATGATTTTAAATAAAAAAACAATTGAAGAAGATAGAAGAGGTGGAAAAGCAATTCTAGCCCACCACTTAATTCAATCCTTTTCGCCTGACGATAATTTAACTCCTGAACAGATTCACGAAATTGGAAGAAAAGTAATGGATGAATTTACGGGGGGAGAATATGAATATATCATCGCTACTCATATCGATAAAAACCATATTCATAATCATATTATTATGAACTCCACTAATTTTATGACAGGCAGAGAGTACCCGTGGAAAGTTATTCAGTTACAAAATGGAGAATATAAAAATGTATCCAAAGAAAACTTTGAAAAGATTTCGGACAAGCTTGCTTCAAAATTTGGAGCAAAGATTATTGAGAAAGAACCTAAGTTGACCAGGAAAAAATATACGCAATGGCAAGTGGAAAATATTTATAAAAGTAAAATTAAAAAAAGCGTATTGATTTTCTATTAGCACATTGTAATGACCTAGAAGATTTCATCCAAAAAGCTGAAGCGTTAAATTTGAAGGTTGATTTCAAATCAAAAAAACATTCACGTTTTAAATTATTAGATGAACCACAAACGAGATATACAAGAGGGAGGGTTTTAGATAAAAGACAATCCTGAAAAAAATATAGCAAAGAATATATTGAAGAAAAAAATTAAAAAGAGAATGATTTGAATTATTCGATTGCAGCAGTCCAGGACTTTATATAAAGGAAAATATTAAAGTAAAAAAATAGATAGTTATGACTATCAAATTAAAAATTAGTGAGTGGCAAATAAGTCATAAAAACTGAGAAAAGGATATTATATTGATTTAGATTTTGGAATCCATAATAGAGGGCAAGTATTTGTACCAGCATTTAAAAATCGATCCGAGTGAGGAAGGTTATTATCTATATCTTAAGAAAAAAAGATTTCTTTTTATTACACAAGTAATAATCAGGAACAACAGAATAAATACATTCCAGCTGATACATTGAGAAAAACAATTAACTATAAATAATGGAAGTAAGGCATTGTATAGAGAACCAGTAATAGAACGATTAAATGATATTGTAGATGCTATAAATTTCCTGGCAAAAAATGAAGTCTATGACGGAAATCAATTGGAAAATCTTGAGAAAAAGTTACAAGAAACGTCAGAAGAAGCATACAATACATTGAAACAACTAGATAATAAAATTGGCGATTTGATGAATGTAGCAAAAGAATTATTAATGTCTGAAGAGAATAATGTCGCAAATCGAAGAAATTCAAAAATTATTTAGTGGAAAAATGGATTAGGAAAAAATACAACATATGATGATTTAATAGAGAAAATTGAAAGCTATCAAGAAACAAGAGATTTATTGCACGTTGAATTTGAAGCAACATTAAAAAGATATTGAAAAAGTATAAAAAGATTAAATATGTATCACATCAATATGAATCTGAAGAGAAAAATAACCGTACAAGTATATAACTTGTACGGTTTTCTGTATGAGTTTTCACGTCCTTTATTAAACAAGTAAATCACTACTTAACTGTATCTTGACTTTATAGTTATTTTGTAAAGTTTTAATTTTAAAATAATCCATGTTTTTGCTATTCTTGTGTAATCATTCGTAAAATATGCAAAGCGTCGCTGTACGTATTTTCCCTCAATATGAAAGAAATATCATCTAAGCTAAGAAACTGATTTGTATAAAAAGCATTGTCCGTAAATGAAAACAATAAATCAGCAGTATGTTCTTTGTATTTTACTGAAGATGTAGCTAACTCGTAAACTCTATCTAATGTATCTACTCTAATATAATCCACAATAAACATACATGTTCCAGGTTCAGTAACTACTAACATATATTTCTTTATTTTGTTTTCAAGTCTATGTTTTTTAATAAAGTTTGCAATCTGCGTTTTATCATAATTTAGTTTCATGTGATATTCCTTCTTTCAAATAAATCTACCTTACACTTTTCTCATGAATGAAGCTGTGAGGAAGTGTCAATGAATGAGTGTATAAATGTCTGACTGAGCGATAGCGAAGGAATTTATGCCACGAAATGAAATTGACAATGACGAACAGCGAATTATCTACCGTCACTTGTGACGGAAAGGATTCCTTTTCGCCCTGAAGGCGAAAAGTTGCTTAAGCTTCCCCTACGAGCGGTGGTGGCGGTCGGAGCATCGTAGGGGAAGGGGGCGATTTTATTAATAGCGGTAATTCCTGTGATAGAGAATACTCCATTTTTTTAAATTTATACATATTTATCACGGTATAAAGAAAGCTAGAAATGTTGTTTTTCAACCTTTCTAGCTTTCTTTATTTTATTTTGAATAGCACTCAAACCTATCGTCAGAATGTGGATAGTATCTTAAACGATAGGTATCTCCACCTGTTTCCCCTGTTACTTCCACAAAATCAGGTGTATAGATTTCTTCATAAACAATTTCAAAAATCATCTAGTATAAGTTCTTTTTAAAATTTGTTTTTGTTTTTTTCTGTTAAGTTCATACCTTACTCCCTTTTTTTATTTAATACCATGATTGATAATAAAATTCGTATTCTTTATCATTCCATTCTTCTAAGATTTTAGAAAAAATCTCTTGGATACTTTTCAAGTCATCAATGTACCATTCATCATAACCTGTACTACCATACAAGAACCCCTCACAAGAAGGGAATAGTTTAGGTGCTAATGAAATATCATTAAGTACTTGCGTAACTCTCGTAAAGAATATCTTTAACATCTTCTTTTGAAATTTTATGATATTCTAAATTTTCAATGTGATATTTTTTTCCTCAAAAATAACCCTGTAGAGAATTTGCTTTTTCTAAGATACGCAAATTCTTTTTTTCTTGTAAAATCTTGTTCCGTCACTTTATAAATATATTGGTCTAATCCCATGTTATTCTACCTCTCTTTAATATTCTTCACATTGCTTTTTTTAAAAAGATATGCTAGGTCTTCCAGTTTTTTTAATTACTTTTCTTTCTAATACCTTCAAACCTTGATGAATAATTCCTATCAATTCTTTTTTTCATTTCTAATTACAGATAATGTAAGTCCATTCCACTGTAGCATTTCAATCTTTCTACCAGTAGGGATTGTTTGTAAATGTTCATAATATCTATCTGCCATTTCAATATATTCTTCCATATTAATTACCTTCTTTCTATTTATTACCAACAACTTCAAATTCAACATTGAAAAAATCATCTGTATCTAAAACAATATCTTCATTGCGATATTGCTTGATAATTTTTTCTGCTGCTTTCGCTTTATCAACAGCTTCAACTTCAATAGTACGAATGTACTCTTCCTTGATTATGACTTTATATTTGTTCATTGTTTTTCCTTCTTTCTTTATATGTTTGTAAGAAATACCCTACACTTTTCTAACGAATGAAGCTGTGAGGAAGTGTCAATGAATGAGTGTATAAATGTCTGACTGAGCGATAGCGAAGGAATTTATGCCACGAAATGAAATTGACAATAACGAACAGCGAATTATCTACCGTCACTTGTGACGGAAAAGATTTCTTTTCGCCTTGAAGGCGAAAAGTTGTTTAAGCCTGCCCCTGGAACGGTGGTGGAGGTTGGAGTGAAAGGGGCAGGGAAGAGAAACTAAAACATTGTGTAAAGTAAAAATAACTCTATATACTCAACAAGAAGTATTTTTTTAGGAGAGTAATATGTTTAACGAATTTGAGTTTGAATATAAAATGCAAAAGATACTAGAAAGGGAATTTCACGATACAGTGACTCAGATCGATAACAGTTTATATCTACAATATACTGCTATGAAATGGAAGTATGTTAAAACGGCAAAAAGGACAGTTATATTCCCATTTGGAGAAATCACAATTGAGCGAAAATGTTATAAAAAAGGGAATGAGTACATTTATCCATTAGATAATTACTTAAATCTAGAAAAAGTATTGCCGTTATTCCAACGGGTTTCTATATATGGTTGCAACGCTATCTACAAAAAAATGAGTTATAGAGAGGTTGTGAATACTTTTAAAAAAATCATGAAGGGATTTATATTACAAAAGATACTGTATTAAAAATCTGTTAAAATGGCAACAAAAATTATATAAACAAAAAAAGAGGATTATGATTATTATCAAGAAGAAATGTTAGAAAAGAAAAAGAAGTAAAAAGTGTTATATATCGAGGGCGATGGTGTTATGTTGAAGACAAAAACAAATGATAGACTTAGAACAGATATAACACATTATATAGTTCACGAAGGAAAAGAAATAGAATACGGGAATCGATTTAAGCTAATAAATAAAAAAGAAATCATAGCAATAAAAAACAGTGAAGCAAAAGAAAAATTGATACAATATATTGACCAGCATTACAAATTTACAAAAGAAGGTTGTTTGATAACTAACAGTGATATGGGTGTTGGTTATTCGGCATATGTATTCCGTGAAATTGCCAAAGTGTTTAATATAAGGCATGAGCATTTTTGGGATAAGTATCATTTATATAAAGAAATAGAACTCTTGTTATTACGTTCAGAAGAAGAGGAACTAATTACATTATTAAAGGAATCGATACAGCTACATAAGAAGAAACGGTCAATAGCGGTATTAGAAACAATTGAATCATTGATTGAAGATGAAAACTACCTCAACCAAATACAATCGTTTAAAAGAAAACTTATAAAGAATTTCTATTATACAAAAGAACCACATTTAAGAGGGATTGAGGAAAGTTGCATAGGTATCATTGAATCCCAACACTGTAAAATAACCAATCGTATGAAAAACAGAAAAATGTACTGGTCAATCAATGGGGCAGAAACAATGGCTAAAATGATTATAGATTCAAATAGCGACGAATTATGGACTTTGTTTATGGGAGACTGGAGAAAAGAGTATAGGAAGACACAAGAAAGTATCTTGCAGCAAGTCGTTATCTGAAGAATTTCAAACAAAATTCAACAATTCAAAATGCAAAATATTTTCCAGCAACTCAATGGTTAAAATCCTGAACAAAACGCTATATATCAAGGTATAAACCTTGCGTTTACGAGAAAAATATGCTATTATTTAATTGTGATAAATAGATGAAATCTATGAAGAATCACAACCTTTAGAAAACTATCCATTCTTTCTTTACCCTATACGGATTTCCTATCTAACTAAATTCCAGACACACACAAATGAATCATATCGGTTGAAATTGATAATCAGTTATGATAAATTAATATCACTGTTGAGCGAACATTCGCTTATAAAACACTTTCAAAAAAACTTTGAAAAAGTTCAATGAAATCTGTTGACAGTGAAAATGTCCTGTGATAGGATATAGAAGTTGTTGCAAAACAACAATTGACCTTTGAAAACTGAACAAAGAAGACAAACCAAATGTGTAGGGACTTCATCTTTTGATGAAGAAACAACAATTTCTTATCTCTTAAAGAGATACAATAAGTCAGTAATTAAAATGAGCTTTTCAAAGCTCATGAAAATTCAAATTTTTCATGAGAGTTTGATCCTGGCTCAGGACGAACGCTGGCGGCGTGCCTAATACATGCAAGTCGAACGAGAGCGACCGGTGCTTGCACTGGTCAATCTAGTGGCGAACGGGTGAGTAACACGTGGGTAACCTGCCCATCAGAGGGGGATAACATTCGGAAACGGATGCTAAAACCGCATAGGTCTTCGAACCGCATGGTTTGAAGAGGAAAAGAGGCGCAAGCTTCTGCTGATGGATGGACCCGCGGTGCATTAGCTAGTTGGTGAGGTAACGGCTCACCAAGGCCGTGATGCATAGCCGACCTGAGAGGGTGATCGGCCACATTGGGACTGAGACACGGCCCAAACTCCTACGGGAGGCAGCAGTAGGGAATCTTCCGCAATGGACGCAAGTCTGACGGAGCAACGCCGCGTGAGTGAAGAAGGTTTTCGGATCGTAAAACTCTGTTGTTAGAGAAGAACAAGTGCTAGAGTAACTGTTAGCGCCTTGACGGTATCTAACCAGAAAGCCACGGCTAACTACGTGCCAGCAGCCGCGGTAATACGTAGGTGGCAAGCGTTGTCCGGATTTATTGGGCGTAAAGCGAGCGCAGGCGGTTCCTTAAGTCTGATGTGAAAGCCCCCGGCTCAACCGGGGAGGGTCATTGGAAACTGGGGAACTTGAGTGCAGAAGAGGAGAGTGGAATTCCATGTGTAGCGGTGAAATGCGTAGATATATGGAGGAACACCAGTGGCGAAGGCGACTCTCTGGTCTGTAACTGACGCTGAGGCTCGAAAGCGTGGGTAGCAAACAGGATTAGATACCCTGGTAGTCCACGCCGTAAACGATGAGTGCTAAGTGTTGGAGGGTTTCCGCCCTTCAGTGCTGCAGTTAACGCATTAAGCACTCCGCCTGGGGAGTACGACCGCAAGGTTGAAACTCAAAGGAATTGACGGGGACCCGCACAAGCGGTGGAGCATGTGGTTTAATTCGAAGCAACGCGAAGAACCTTACCAAGTCTTGACATCCTTTGACCACTCTAGAGATAGAGCTTTCCCTTCGGGGACAAAGTGACAGGTGGTGCATGGTTGTCGTCAGCTCGTGTCGTGAGATGTTGGGTTAAGTCCCGCAACGAGCGCAACCCTTATTACTAGTTGCCAGCATTGAGTTGGGCACTCTAGTGAGACTGCCGGTGACAAACCGGAGGAAGGTGGGGATGACGTCAAATCATCATGCCCCTTATGACTTGGGCTACACACGTGCTACAATGGATGGTACAACGAGCAGCGAACTCGCGAGGGTAAGCGAATCTCTTAAAGCCATTCTCAGTTCGGATTGTAGGCTGCAACTCGCCTACATGAAGCCGGAATCGCTAGTAATCGCGGATCAGCACGCCGCGGTGAATACGTTCCCGGGTCTTGTACACACCGCCCGTCACACCACGAGAGTTTGTAACACCCAAAGTCGGTGAGGTAACCTTTTGGAGCCAGCCGCCCTAAGGTGGGATAGATGATTGGGGTGAAGTCGTAACAAGGTAGCCGTATCGGAAGGTGCGGCTGGATCACCTCCTTTCTAAGGATAAACCTCAGTGCCGAAAGGTATTGAAGGTAATACGGAACCCTACAGGGGTTAGACTTCTTTGTTTAGTTTTGAGAGGTTAAACTTCTCAAAACAAAAGTTCTAAATGCGAACAAGGGCCTATAGCTCAGCTGGTTAGAGCGCACGCCTGATAAGCGTGAGGTCGATGGTTCGAGTCCATTTAGGCCCATTAGTTTGAATTTAGGGGGCTTAGCTCAGCTGGGAGAGCGCCTGCTTTGCACGCAGGAGGTCAGCGGTTCGATCCCGCTAGTCTCCATATCTGCTAGAAATAGCAGAGAATTTTGTTCTTTGAAAACTGAATACTATATCACAACAAATAACCAATTAATTTACCGAGAGTTAGAGTAACATCTAACGAAAAGAGTTTTTTAACAAAACGCAACGCTATGCGACATTTAACCAACGGTTAAGTGAATAAGGGCGCACGGTGGATGCCTTGGTACTAGGAGCCGAAGAAGGACGGAACTAACACCGATATGCTTTGGGGAGCTGTAAGTAAGCTAAGATCCAAAGATTTCCGAATGGGGGAACCCAACACCTTTCATAGGGTGTTACCAATGAGTGAATACATAGCTCATTAGGAGGTACACGCAGGGAACTGAAACATCTCATTACCTGCAGGAAGAGAAAGAAAAATCGATTCCCTGAGTAGCGGCGAGCGAAACGGGAGGAGCCCAAACCAACGAGCTTGCTTGTTGGGGTTGTAGGACTAGAACGTGAGAAGAAATCAAGATAGCAGAAGTGGTCTGGAAAGGCCCATCAAAGAAGGTGACAATCCTGTACGCGACATCTTGATGAACTCTACTAGCATCCTGAGTACGGCGGGACACGAGGAATCCCGTCGGAATCCGCCAGGACCATCTGGCAAGGCTAAATACTACCTAGTGACCGATAGTGAACCAGTACCGTGAGGGAAAGGTGAAAAGAACCCCGGGAGGGGAGTGAAAGAGTACCTGAAACCGTGTGCTTACAAGTAGTCAGAGCCCGTTAATGGGTGATGGCGTGCCTTTTGTAGAATGAACCGGCGAGTTACGTTTACATGCGAGGTTAAGATGAAGAGTCGGAGCCGTAGCGAAAGCGAGTCTGAATAGGGCGCATGTAGTATGTGGACGTAGACCCGAAACCAAGTGATCTACCCATGTCCAGGTTGAAGGTGCGGTAAAACGCACTGGAGGACTCGAACCAGAGCACGTTGAAAAGTGCTTGGATGAGGTGTGGGTAGCGGAGAAATTCCAATCGAACTTGGAGATAGCTGGTTCTCTCCGAAATAGCTTTTAGGGCTAGCCTCGGAATCAAGAATCGTGGAGGTAGAGCACTGTTTGGACTAGGGGCCCATCTCGGGTTACCGAATTCAGATAAACTCCGAATGCCATGTATTTATATCCGGGAGTCAGACTGCGAGTGATAAGATCCGTAGTCGAAAGGGAAACAGCCCAGACCACCAGCTAAGGTCCCAAAATATCTGTTAAGTGGAAAAAGGATGTGGGGTTGCACAGACAACTAGGATGTTGGCTTAGAAGCAGCCATCATTCAAAGAGTGCGTAATAGCTCACTAGTCGAGTGACCCTGCGCCGAAAATGTAACGGGGCTAAACAGATTACCGAAGCTGTGGATTGGACCTTATGGTCCAGTGGTAGGAGAGCGTTCTAAGGGCGGTGAAGCATGACCGTAAGGACATGTGGAGCGCTTAGAAGTGAGAATGCCGGTATGAGTAGCGAAAGACGGGTGAGAATCCCGTCCACCGAATAACTAAGGTTTCCTGGGGAAGGCTCGTCCTCCCAGGGTTAGTCGGGACCTAAGGCGAGGCCGATAGGCGTAGTCGATGGACAACAGGTTGATATTCCTGTACTTCTATAAATCGTTTGAGCAATGGAGGGACGCAGGAGGCTAAGAAAAGCGTACGACTGGAAGTGTACGTCCAAGCAGTGAGTCGGCTGATGAGTCAAATGCTTATCACGGATGCGACAAGCTGTGACGGGGAGGGAAGTTTAGTACCGAAGTTTCTGATGTCACACTGCCGAGAAAAGCTTCTAGCAAGATTTATAGGACCCGTACCGCAAACCGACACAGGTAGTTGAGGAGAGAATCCTAAGGTGAGCGAGCGAACTCTCGTTAAGGAACTCGGCAAAATGACCCCGTAACTTCGGGAGAAGGGGTGCTGGTAGCAATACCAGCCGCAGTGAATAGGCCCAGGCGACTGTTTATCAAAAACACAGGTCTCTGCAAAATCGAAAGATGACGTATAGGGGCTGACGCCTGCCCGGTGCTGGAAGGTTAAGAGGAGAGGTTAGCCGCAAGGCGAAGCTTTGAATTGAAGCCCCAGTAAACGGCGGCCGTAACTATAACGGTCCTAAGGTAGCGAAATTCCTTGTCGGGTAAGTTCCGACCCGCACGAAAGGCGTAACGATCTGGGCACTGTCTCAACGAGAGACTCGGTGAAATTATAGTACCTGTGAAGATGCAGGTTACCCGCGACAGGACGGAAAGACCCCATGGAGCTTTACTGTAGTTTGATATTGAGTGTTTGTGTCACATGTACAGGATAGGTAGGAGCTGAAGAATCCGGGACGCCAGTTTCGGAGGAGGCAACGGTGGGATACTACCCTTGTGACATGACCACTCTAACCCGCACCCCTCACCGGGGTGGGAGACAGTGTCAGACGGGCAGTTTGACTGGGGCGGTCGCCTCCTAAAATGTAACGGAGGCGCCCAAAGGTTCCCTCAGAATGGTTGGAAATCATTCGAAGAGTGTAAAGGCAGAAGGGAGCTTGACTGCGAGACCAACAAGTCGAGCAGGGACGAAAGTCGGGCTTAGTGATCCGGTGGTACCGTATGGAAGGGCCATCGCTCAACGGATAAAAGCTACCCTGGGGATAACAGGCTTATCTCCCCCAAGAGTTCACATCGACGGGGAGGTTTGGCACCTCGATGTCGGCTCATCGCATCCTGGGGCTGAAGTCGGTCCCAAGGGTTGGGCTGTTCGCCCATTAAAGCGGTACGCGAGCTGGGTTCAGAACGTCGTGAGACAGTTCGGTCCCTATCCGTCGCGGGCGTTGGAAATTTGAGAGGAGCTGTCCTTAGTACGAGAGGACCGGGATGGACACACCGCTGGTGTACCAGTTGTTCTGCCAAGAGCATCGCTGGGTAGCTATGTGTGGACGGGATAAACGCTGAAAGCATCTAAGCGTGAAGCCCCCCTCGAGATGAGATTTCCCATCATTTTAAATGAGTAAGACCCCTGAGAGACGATCAGGTAGATAGGCTAGAAGTGGAAGTGCCGCGAGGCATGGAGCGGACTAGTACTAATCGGTCGAGGACTTAACCACGAGTTGTATAGCTGGTAGATTGATGGAGTTGGATATAGATTCAGTTTTGAAAGAACGAAAGTTTTTTCAGAAAGATTAAAGTGTGGTGACGATGGCAAGAAGGATACACCTGTTCCCATCTCGAACACAGAAGTTAAGCTTCTTAGCGCCGATAGTAGTTGGGGGTTTCTCCCTGCGAGGGTAGGACGTTGCCACGCTTTATATATAATGGAGGTTTAGCTCAGCTGGGAGAGCATCTGCCTTACAAGCAGAGGGTCAGCGGTTCGATCCCGTTAACCTCCATTGATGAGTGATTAGCTCAGTTGGTAGAGCATCTGACTTTTAATCAGAGGGTCACAGGTTCGAGCCTGTATCACTCATAGCCGGCTTAGCTCAGTTGGTAGAGCATCTGATTTGTAATCAGAGGGTCGAGGGTTCAAGTCCTTTAGCCGGCATTAAAACCAAATTTGCGGAAGTAGTTCAGTGGTAGAACACCACCTTGCCAAGGTGGGGGTCGCGGGTTCGAACCCCGTCTTCCGCTTTGCCAATGTAAAACCATGGCCCATGCCGGGGTGGCGGAATTGGCAGACGCACAGGACTTAAAATCCTGCGGTCAGTGATGACCGTGCCGGTTCGACCCCGGCCCTCGGCATTAATTAAATATACAATGCACCCATAGCTCAATTGGATAGAGTACTTGACTACGAATCAAGCGGTTACAGGTTCGACTCCTGTTGGGTGCATTTTTTACTTACGGGAATTAGCTCAGCTTGGTAGAGCACTTGGTTTGGGACCAAGGGGTCGTAGGTTCGAATCCTGTATTCCCGATACGTAAACAAATGAGAAAGCTAGACATTGTGTCTAGCTTCTTTTTTTATCCAAAAATGCAAGATGATTGGCAAAAGGCACATTCTTTTGTATAATTAAAGTCAAATATAGTCAAGGTAAAAGGAGGAAGATGAATGCAAAATCAAAATCAAAATATGTCGGATTTGATTGAAAATTACTTAAAGAATGTACTGCATAAGAATGAAACAGTTGAAATCAGACGCAGTGAGATTGCGGACCGATTCAATTGTGTACCTTCCCAAATTAATTACGTGATTAATACTCGTTTTACTATTCAACAAGGCTATGTCGTTGAAAGTAAACGCGGTGGCGGTGGTTATATCCGCATTATGAAAGTGAATCTTGTAGACGAGATGGATATCTTAAATGCATTAAGTGATCTTGTTCCTGAAGAACTTTCAGCGAGAGAAGGCAATCATTTATTACAAAACTTATATGAAAATGAGCTGATTACTAAACGTGAGGCGCAAATGATGTCACTCATGATGGAGAAAGATACATTCCCTTCTAACGTAAAGAACGCTGCAGAGATTCGTAGTAATATGATGAAGAAATTAATCGACAATTTGAAATACCGTTAAATAGAAAGGAATAAACGCATGAGTGAAATTTTTACACCAAAAGCAAAGAGTGCAATGGTCTTAGCCGCAAGAGAAGCCATCCTGTTCAAACACCAAGCCGTGGGAACAGAGCACTTACTATTAGGATTAATCCTTGAACAAGAAGGCATCGCGGGAAATGTGCTTCGTGCTGCAGGGTTGACTGCGGAAATCGTTCGTTCTGAAATCGAGTCACTCACAGGATACGGGCTCAAACCGTAAGCAAATGGATCCGTACTTAATGCCTTATTCACCAAGAGCGAAGAAAGTGATTCTATCGGCAACTGATGAAGCCAAACGCCTCGAAGTGCCACAAGTCGGAACAGAGCACTTATTATTAGCCTTATTACGCGAAGAAGTATTAGCGACGAAGATTCTTCGTGATAACCAAATCGATCCCTCAAGAGTTGATGAAAGAAATCTACGGTAAAATCGGAATTCAACCTTCAAAACCGCAGCTTCTAAGAGAAAAGCACGTCAAGAGTCTTCACAAGAAGGAACGCCTACATTAAACAGCTTAGCGCGTGACTTAACCGAATTAGCTCGTGAAGGCAAAATCGACCCAGTTGTTGGTCGTGAAGATGAAGTACGCCGCATTATCCAAATCATTAGCCGTCGTACGAAAAATAACCCTGTCCTCGTTGGGGAACCAGGTGTTGGGAAGACAGCCATCGTTGAAGGCTTAGCACAACGCATGGTAAGCGGAGAAGTTCCAGAAGAAATCGCCGAGAAACGTTTGATGATGTTAGATATGGGTGCAGTAGTTGCGGGAACAAAATACCGTGGTGAGTTCGAAGAGCGCATGAAGAAAATCTTGGACGAAGTATACCGTGAACAAGATGTGATTCTCTTTATCGATGAGTTGCATACCCTTATCGGTGCAGGTGGGGCAGAAGGCTCTATCGATGCTTCAAACATTTTAAAACCAGCACTTGCTCGTGGTGAAATCCAAGTTATCGGAGCGACTACTCTTGATGAGTATCAAAAATATATCGAAAAAGACGCAGCCTTAGAACGTCGTTTTGCCTCTGTTCATGTCAATGAACCTAGCGCAGACGATACAGTCGAAATCTTAAAAGGCCTACGCAAACGTTATGAAGACCACCACCGTGTGGAAATCACTGACGCAGCGATTGAAGCAGCCGTGCAATTATCGGTTCGTTATATTACGTCTCGTAAATTACCAGATAAAGCCATCGATTTGATGGACGAAACAGCTGCAAAAGCCCGTCTGGACCGCAGTGGTAAACACTCTCCGCTTCAAAAACTCGAAGCAGAAGTGGCAGAACTAGCAGTGAAGAAAGACGACGCTATCCGTGAGCAAAAATTCGAAGAAGCAGCTCGTTTACGCAAAAAAGAACAAGCCAAACGCGACAAGCTTGAAAAACTACGCCAAAAAGTAGAAGTCGAAGCCAAACGAGAATTCGTCGCGGCGATTACGGATGAAGATATCGCAGAAGTGGTATCACAATGGACTGGAATTCCATTAAAACAAATGGAGAAAAAAGAAAGCGAACGTCTAGTCCACTTAGAAAAAGAATTGCACCAACGTGTGATTGGACAAGAAGAAGCTGTATCAGCAGTGGCTCGTTCAATTCGCCGTGCTCGTAGCGGATTGAAAGATCCAAAACGTCCAATCGGTTCATTCTTATTCCTTGGACCTACTGGGGTTGGGAAGACAGAGTTAGCGAAAACATTGGCGGAAGCGATGTTTGGTGACCAAGACGCTCTCGTTCGTATCGATATGTCTGAGTACATGGAGAAACACGCGGTTAGCCGTTTAGTCGGTTCACCTCCAGGATACGTTGGATTCGATGAAGGCGGACAATTAACAGAGAAGATTCGTAACAAAACCTTACTCTGTGATTCTGTTAGATGAAATCGAAAAAGCTCATCCAGATGTATTTAACATTCTGTTGCAAGTCTTAGACGATGGACATCTGACGGATTCGAAAAGGACGTAAAGTCGACTTCAGAAATACGATTCTTATCATGACATCAAACCTTGGGAGCAACGGCTCTAAGAGATGAAAAAAAGCAGTTGGGGATTCGGTGCGAAAACCGTACAACACGACCATACGGCAATGGAAAAACGTATTCGCGAAGAGTTGAAGAATGCGTTCCGTCCAGAACTATTGAACCGTATCGATGAAATTATCGTCTTCCATAAATTGACGAAACCCGGAATTACGTCAAATCGTTCAATTGATGACAAAAAGACATTAAGACTCGTCTTGCGGAACTCAATATCGAATTGAAATTCACTTCAGGGGTGATTGACCTAATCGCAGAAGAAGGATTCGACCCAGAATACGGGGCACGTCCAATTCGTCGCGCGATTCAAAAAGAAAATCGAAGACCCACTTAGTGAAGCCCTCCTCAGTGGAGAAATTCGCTTCGGTCAAAAAGTGACAATCGGTTCTCAAAAAGGAAAAGTAACCATTAAAGAAACAAAAGTCACTCCTAAAAAAGAAGCCGTTAAAGCTTAACAGTATAACGAAAATAGCCACTTCTATGAAAATAGAAGTGGCTATTTTTTAATAACTTTGTTTTTGTAAGAGGAGGTGACAGAGTGTGAGGTCGTTCATGTCTTTGACGTTAAGCCCTGTTTGTTCCGCAAAGCGATCGATGCGGTATTGCAAGGTGTTGCGGTGTAAGAAGAGCGTTTGACTGGCTTTTGAGACATTTCCATGAGCGTCCCAGAGAGCCTCAATTAGTTCTTTCACGTCGTCTTCGCTTAATAAGAGAATCAATTCATCGGCAATCGGTGCGATGTCGACCAAAGTGTTGGCAATCGCCCATAACATCACTGGCGCAAATTCTAGGCTGGAGCGCTTATGTGAATGCATTAAGTATTCCACGAAGAGCGCTTTTTCTGCTTGATAGAGAAGCGGCACTCTGCTTGATGTTGCCCAGCGGTTTCCGATAAAGAGTTGTAATTCCACGGCGAAGTCATCTTCAATCGCGGATTGCACTTCAAAGAGCGTGCTTGCAAGCGACGTTGCGACTTCCGGGTTCACGACTAGCGTGTAGTGATGGCGGAAGTTTTTGAAGGCAGCAAGGGTCCCAACCGTTAAGTTCTCGACGAACTCCAGCCAGTCTTTTTCGAGGAAGACGCCTTCTTGCTTAGGAAATACCGCCAAGTGTACGCATTGGATATACGCAGTCGGTGTTGGCAATGCACCTTTTCCTTCCAAGTACGCAAGCCAAGGATGCGTTGGAATCGTTGTTTTTGTTGGTTGTGTATTTAAGGTTTCGATGAGGAATCGTTCGCGCTCCGTTAAGCTCGATTCTAAGAGATAAATCACTTCACCGTTCAGTGTCACAGGAACCGTGTTTTGACCGTTTTCTCCAAGAAGAGCATCTGGGAACAATTCTTTCCAAGTCTTTTTCATAAGAACTCCTTTTTTGAAAAGTGTTTGCCTCTTAAGTATACACGTTGTTGCCTAGAGAATAAAGGTTCTTATACTATGATTTTATAAAGAAATTCGGTAGAATAGGACATATAGTCAATATAAGGGGGATCCGACATGTCAACAGAATGGTCATTAAAAGAAATATACCCTTCATTTGAAAGTGAAGAGTTTCAACGTGATTTTGAACGTTTTTCAAACTTTAGAGAGGTATTCAACGGTTTAACGCTCGAAGATAACTTAGAGTCTATCAAAGCGGCAATTGCGGCCTTAGAAGAGTTCAGCGTCTTAAGCAGCCGTCTTGGAAACTACATTAATTTAACATTAACAGCCAACACAACAGACGAAACAGCGAATAAATACCGTACATTATTCGGTAATGCGTATGCTTCGTTAAACAGTGCGTATACAAAAGTCTACAAATTCATCGGAAGCGTGGAAACAGATATCACAGCTGACGAAGATTTAAAAGACTACGAATTCTACTTTGCAGAAGCGAAAACAACAATACAAACATCTATTATCAGATGAATTAGAAGATGTGATTGCGAAATTCTCTATCAGCGGTGGAGACGGTTGGGAACAACTCTTCGAAGCGATGACTTCAGGCGTTGAAGGCGAATTTAAAGGCGAAAAAGTAACGCTTAGCGAAATTCGTAATATGGCGTATGATGCTGATGCAGCGGTTCGTAAAGAAGCGTACGAAACAGAATTGAAGATGTACGATACGATTAAAGAACCAATCGCATTTGCCTTAAACAATATTAAACAACAAGTGCTTACAGAAACAAGCTTACGTGGATTCGAATCTCCACTAGCACAAACATTAGAAGCATCTCGTATGTCTCGTGAAACATTAGATGCACTTCTTGAAGCGATTCGCGAATATTTACCACAATTCCGCGCTTACTTGAAACATAAAGCTTCCCTCTTAGGTCACGAAAATGGATTACCATTCTACGACTTATTTGCACCAATCGGAGAAAGCTCACGTCGTTTTCACAATCGAAGAGTCTAAAGAATTCTTATTAGAAAACTTCAAAGGCTTCTCACAAGATTTAGCGGATATGACAAAAGAAGCTTACGAAAACAACTACATCGACTTCTTACCACGTAAAGGAAAAGTGGGGGGCGCGTTCTGTAGCAACCTACCATTCATCAAACAATCACGTATCTTAACAAACTTCTCTGGTTCATTAAGCGACGTTGTAACAATTGCGCACGAATTAGGACATGCGTACCACGGTTTACATATCGAAAACCACCGTGTATTAAACCAAGAGTACTCAATGCCTGTTGCTGAAACGGCGTCAACATTCAACGAAAATATCGTGATGAACACAGTGATTAGCGAAGCAAGTGATGCTGAAAAAGTAGCCTTACTGGAATCACAATTACAAGATACAACACAAATCATCGTGGACATCTACTCACGTTACTTATTCGAATCCTCAGTATTCGAAAACCGTGAAAAGAGCTTCATGTTCTCGAAAGATTTAGAACAATTAATGTTGGATGCGCAAAAAGAAGCATACGGCGACGGATTAGATCCAGACGCAATGCACCCATATATGTGGGCTTGCAAACCGCACTACTACAGCAGCAACTTAAGCTTCTACAACTTCCCATACGCATTCGGAGGATTGTTCTCTAAAGGCTTATATGCCATCTATCAAGAGCAACCTGAAGGATTCGTTGAGAAATATCAAGAGTTATTGCGTGCAACAACGGTAACTTCTGCGGAAGATACTGCGAAGGTGTTGGGCGTGGATGTGACGGACAGCGCATTTTGGAAGAAGGCACTCGCGCAAGTTGCCGATAACATCGAACAGTTCATTGCTTAACTCCGGTGAAAGCATAAAAACATCTTGCGATGTTTCGTTCCTTCCGTTGGAATAAAACAAAATCATTAATAGTGCTATAAAGTACTTCGAGCCCTTTCGGATATCTTCATAGCAATCATTATAGCTGTACCGGGCTGAGCCTTATGTCTCAGCTCCTATCGAGCCTCAAAGTGACTCTAGGAAATGAATTTCCAGAGTCACTAATTCGCATCGATTACACTCGCTATGATGATTGCTATAGAATCCGAAGGGCTCTTTCGTACTTTTATGGAGTTTATTTTTGTTTTATTCCATCGAGTTTGTAGTGATTCGCAAGATATTTTTATGCTTTCCTTTTTTTGATAAACTGCTACGATGTTATTGGCAATGCTTAGGAAGGGAACGCAAGGGGTGTGTGCTTCATTATTGGAGGAAGTTTAGCGAGTTTGTTTTGTCTTTAATTAAATGGGTAGTTGTCGATGTTGTCGGCAGTGCTTAGGAAGGGAGCGGCAGAAGTGTGGTGCTGAGCATTATGTAAGTGGAAAAGGGATGGAGTAATTATCATTTCACACAGTAATAAACAAATGCCCTACTGATGTAAGGCATTTGTTGCTGATTGTGGTTGTAGTAATAAAATGTACTTTATTTTTTTGAAAGAATTCTTATTGAAATTAGTATTCCTATGACAAAAGCAAAGGAAAAGATACTTGTTTCGAGGTGTGATAGAAATAAAATTTTTATTTGTTTTGCGTAACCAAAGTAGAGAAGTGTCAAAAGAATAATGGGGATGCAATATGTTGTAGCAGTCATAATACCACTTCTAAGGATTTTAGAACTGGTTACAATTGTGATTACTAAAGTTGTCCATATGATATTTGAGAAGAATATAAATACGATTCCCCATAAGGCGTTAGGAGAGAGTCTGTGTATGTCATGAGTGAGCATATGAATTCCATAAACGTTGAAGAAAGGAAGCAGGAAAAAGCTGAATAGAATTATTACTGCTAAAAATTTTTTCATTGTTAGATTCTCCTTTAAATATATTGATAATCACTTATTTTCAAGATGATATCTTCAACTCTATTTTACTATTTTCAAGGATAATAAACAATAAAATGTGTAAAAATTCACATAAGGTGATTGAAAAATAAGGGAATTGCACTGGTGTGGGGACTTTTGGAGGGAGTGGGGATAAAATAGGCTTTTTTATTGGATTTAACCGATTTTTTATATTGCATATAGGGAGAAAGAGGAGTACCATTAGGGTATCAACCTTAAAGGAGATGAAGTTATGTTTACGTTAACAAAGGAATTGACGAAACAATATAAAGAAAGTTTTCAAAGTAAGCCAGAGCGTATCGTGGCGCAAAATGCTGCGGTAAAGAATGGCTTGAAAGGATCTAGTGAGACGGTCGCTTCTGTTGTGGAAAATCAGCCGGTGTATTCGATTGATTTGGAACACGGGAAAGTAGCTAACCAAAAGGCTTCTGGTCGTTGCTGGATGTTTGCGGCGCTGAATACATTCCGCCACAGACTCTTTAATAACTTCAAGCTCGAAGAATTTGAACTCTCACAAAGTTATACATTTTTCTGGGATAAATACGAAAAGGCTAATTATTTCCATGAAAATATTTTAAAAACAGCGGGCGAACCTGTGACAAGCCGCAATGTAGCCTTTCTCTTTACAAACACCTCAACAAGACGGTGGGCAATGGGATATGATTGTGTCACTCTTCAAGAAATATGGGGTTGTGCCAAAAAGCGTGATGCCGGAAAGTTTTTCAAGCTCGGCTTCAAGCGATTTGAACAAATACTTAAATAAAAAACTTCGTCAAGACGCTAAAAGTGCTTCGTGACTTAGTGGCACGTGGCGCTAGCGAAGAGGAAATCAACGAAACGCGTAAACAATTAATGCAAGAAGTGTACGACTTACTTAGCGTGACGCTTGGAACTCCGCCAGAAACATTCGACTTCGAATATCGTGATAAAGATAAGGAATTCCACCGTCACTTGAATTTGACACCACAAAGCTTCTTCGAACAATTCGTAGGCTTGAACTTGGACGATTACGTGTCTATCATCAACTCACCAACAGCGGACAAACCATTCAACCGTTCATACACTGTTGACATGCTTGGAAATGTCGTTGGAAACCAAGTGCGTTACTTGAACTTAGATATGGCAACGTTCAAAGAATTAGCGATTCGCCAATTAGAACAAGGCGAGTCAGTCTGGTTCGGTTGCGATGTCGGTCAATCTTCTAACCGAGGCAATGGTCGTCTTGCGCTCAAACAACTTTCGACCTTAAAGGTTTAACTGGAATCGACTATTCACTCACGAAAGGCGAACGTCTTGAATATGGCGATAGCTTAATGACTCACGCGATGGTATTAACAGGGGTAAACCTTGTGGATGGTAAACCTAAATCGCTGGAAAGTGGAAAACAGTTGGGGCGAAGAATCTGGGGTTGAAGGGTTCTGGATGATGAGTGATGCGTGGATGGATGAGTTTACGTACCAAATCGTTGTCAGAAAAGACTTGCTTACAAAAGAGCAACTCGACGCTTTCAACAGCGAACCAATTGTGTTAGCACCATGGGATCCAATGGGTTCCTTAGCCTAATCTTGTAAAAAAACAAAATAAGTCCTCTGGACATCTTCATAGTGGTGACAGTAAAGGCACCGGATTGAGCCGAAGTCTCAATTCCTAGCAAGCTTCAAACCGAGGGTAAGTGATAAATCACGAACCCTCGGTAATTCACATTGCTTGCACTTCTTTACTGTTCCCACTATAGAGTCCAGAGGGTTTTTGTTTTTTCGTTTAGGCAAAGCAAGTGGTGCATCCTAGAGCTAACTCAATTGGTCGCGTGAAGTCGAGTTGTCTTTTGCCTTTTAGGGCTAGGGTGATAGTCAGAGATTTTTTTGTCTTTGATTAGCTGATTATGCATCCCAGTGCTAACTCAATGGTGTGTGAAGCGAGTTGTCTTTTGCCTTTTAGGGCTAGGGGTGCTGGATAGACTTTCTGAAATTAACATATTTGTTAATTAACATATATGTTAATTGATGCAATAAAAAGGTGGGTAAAGGCCTGGGCCTTTATCCACCTTTTCAAATTTGAATGGTTATTCGCTGCGGAGCGATTCGACTGGGTCTTTCTTCGCGGCGATGCGTGAAGGGATGAGACCAGCCAACATCGTTAATACAATCGAGATACCGATGAGGATAAGCGCGGCTTCCCATGGTAATTGCGCCACATTTTCCACGTTGGTCATTTTTGAAACAACGGCATTGATTGGAAGTGTCGCAAGGAGCGTAATGGCGATACCGAGCACCCCGGAGATAAATCCTTCGATGGCTGTTTCGGCCGTGAAGATGCGACGGATGTCTTTCTTCGAAGCCCCCATTGCACGTAGGATTCCGATTTCTTTGTACGTTCGAGAACTGAGATGTACGTGATAATCGCAATCATAATCGATGATACGATGAGCGAGATGGCTACGAAACCAACGAGTACGGTTGTAATCACGCCCACCATTGTCGTAATCGAAGACATGATGGTTTGGATATCGTCGGAGTAGGCGAGCACTTTGTCGTCTTCGCCGGCGTCTTTTTTGGCCGTGTTATAGGCGTTGATGAAGTCCTTCAACTCTTGTTTTTGTTGGAACGAAGAGGTGTAGAACTCGATGGCAGCCGGTTTGGATTTGTCGATGACACCCAATTTCGCGAGGTTTTCCTCGTAAGTGGCAGCCGAGTTTTCGTTGTATTGTTGGATGTATTGCGCTTGTTGTTCAGGCGTCAATTTTACCAACTGGATTTTTTCTTCTTCGGTTAAATCTGCCGAATTGAATGGTTTTGGATCTTTGGCAAATTCTTTTCCAGTAAAGACATTGATAGTCGGGTTGGCTTCTTGCTCTTTTACGATGTCACTGTTTTGAATTTGCTCAGAAGTGTAATCGATAAGGGCGCTTGTATAAGCCACACCGCCAGAAGGAGAGTTCACACCAGAACTTGTACCTTCTTTTTGACGAAGAACGCCGACGATTGTAAGCTCGAGGCCATTCTCGATTTGTGTCTTCATGTAGGCTTCGTCGTCAATTTTATTTCATCCATTGGTTGTTTTTCTTTAGCGAAATCGGTTCGTGTTGACAACGGCTTTGAATGTTTTTCCCGATGAAATCACTATATTGATACGTTTGTGATTTGAGTTCGTCGAGTTTCTTTACATCGTTTAATTCGCTAGGGTCTTTAATGCGTAAGCTATAAAGGAGCAGATCACTAATTTGGTTGTCTTCATCCACGATCAGGACGATTTCAGATTTATCCTTTGGAAGGCGACCTTCGAGCACGTCATATTGCGCATTCAGCATTTCCTCGTCACTTGAAAGTTGGCTCCAATAGTCGATGTTTTGCAAGTAACCTTTAATCGTTTGGTTCGTCGTGTCGACTTCGCTTGCTAGGTTTGACGGAAGAATACTCTTTGGACCGTTTGAGGTGTCACTAGCGTAAATGTACGGTTGTAAATTGTATTGGTAACGAATGTCTTTTGTAAGGGCTGCGACTTCGGATGCGTGTTCGTCCAAGTAAGTCTTGAAGGACGCGAGGTCGTTTTTCCCGATTTGTTTTTTCAATAAATTCGTCAACACCGTATTGACGCCGAGCTCGTTATTGTCTTTATAAGGCTTATCGCTTAAATCCGGAGAGGTCGCTAGCAAGTTGCTGTGGTTCTGCTCGCTAATCGTCAGCGGAAGAGAGACGAGGGTATCTTCTTGCACCTTCTTCACGTAGTCGCTCACACCGTTCGAGAGTGCCAGAATAAGGGCAATCCCGATAATCCCGATGGAACCGGCAAAGGCTGTCAGGAAGGTACGGCCTTTCTTCGTCAATAGGTTATTAAACGAGAGGGCAAGAGCCGTCATAAAGCTCATCTTCGTCTTCGTAAACTGAATGTCGCCTTGTTTGGTTTCTTCGGTTGGTTCGTATGGATTCGAGTCGCTTAAGATGCTTCCATCTAATACTTGTACGATACGAGTGGAGTACGTCTTTGCCAGCTCTGGGTTATGTGTCACCATGATAACGAGCCGTTCCTTGGCGATGTCTTTTAATAACTCCATGATTTGAAGGGAAGTCTCCGAATCGAGTGCTCCTGTCGGTTCGTCGGCTAAAACGACTTTTGGATTATTGACGAGGGCACGCGCAATCGCGATTCGTTGCATTTGTCCCCCAGACATTTGGTTTGGTTTCTTATATAAATGGTCTTTTAGGCCAACACGTTCGAGCGCTTCGATAGCACGTTTCTTGCGTTCCGCTTTGGAAACACCAGAGAGGGTCATCGCAATCTCGACGTTTGAGAGTGCCGTTTGGTGGCCGATAAGATTATACGACTGGAAGACGAAACCGATTGTGTGGTTTCTGTAGCTATCCCAATCGCGGTCTTTAAATTGTTTTGTTGATTTTCCTTGGATGAGTAAATCACCCAGATGTGTATTGGTCGAGTCCACCGATGATATTTAATAGGGTGGTTTTCCCTGAACCCGATTGCCCGAGAATCGAGACGAACTCATTTTCACGGAAGCGAATCGAGATATCTTTCAACGCGTGAAACTCTTGATTAGCTGTATGATAAACTTTTGAAATATGTTGTAGCTGTAGCATCACCAAGCTCCTTTCATCAATGTCCCTAGTGTACCACAGTTGAAGGTGCTAGCATAGGACTGGAGTCGGAATTTTAGTAAAAAGTTGGCAGAGAGAACTGTTGAAACTCCTTATAAAATCTGTATAATAGGAATACAACACAAAAAAGGAGTACAACCCATGACAACAATTGATAAAGTGGCTCTGATGGAGCAAGCCAAAGAAGTTTTAAAGAATGCTTACTGTCCGTATTCAAAATTCCCTGTAGGAGCTGCGGTGTTATATAAAGATGGCCGTGTGATTACAGGTGCCAACGTTGAGAATGTATCGTTTGGGGTAACAAACTGTGCAGAACGTAGCGCGATTTTCTACGGAGCTTCACAAGGTTATCGTAAAGGCGATATTTTAGCAATTGCCGTTGCGGGGGAAACAGAAGGATTCTTGCCACCTTGTAACATTTGTCGTCAAGTGATGGTTGAGTTTTGTGGACCAGATACTCTTGTATTCTTATTGAATGGAAAAGGCGAAATTCGTGAACTACGCTTAGAAGAATTAGTTCCTTATTCATTTGTTAGCTTAGAAATGTAATCAAATCCTATAAGAAATGAAGCAGCGAATTATTGCTTCGTTTCTTTTTTTGTCCAAAAAAATTGAAAAATAAATTCGACGGGGTTTATTGGATCTATTCCGAAAACTGAATTTTTAGAATATAATCGCCCGAATGGTTAGTAATAGAATGATATAAAAATTATTCAGCAGGTGGATGGAGCAGCGATTAGAACTCCGAATGAAGGATCCATTTGTAAAGGGATCTCCTATACAGTGAGGAGTGCATTTATACAAAATTTGTTGGTTTTCTGCAGGGGTGAAATGAGTTGTCCGTATAAAATTTTCTCGCGCCATTTTTGCATGAAAAAAGTAAAATGTAGCATATATGCTACACTTCAAAAAATGCCCCCTTCGAATCCTAGCGGATTTGGCCATAAAAGCTGTAATGGGGCACCGACTTGAGCCAAAGTCTCAAGTTCTACCAAGCTTCAAACTGACTCTACGGGAATTCCCTAGAGTCAGTAATTCACATTGGTTGCCATCCCCCATTACTGCTATGATGGCATCCGCTGGATTCTTCGGTGTCATTTATTGCTTTTGAGGGGCGACTAGTCGTTCTGCTTGCAACTGGGGAGAGAGTAATTTATACTAAAGTCAACCAAATAGGTTTACACATTTTTTCAGGAGGTGTACGATGTATCAACCAGAGAAATTAAAAGAACGAAGAGTGGCGCAGGGTTTGACGCAACAAGAGCTCGCCAATGCACTCGGTGTCTCTAAGCAGGCTTATTCTGCTTGGGAGCGTGGAGTGAAGGTGCCAGCTTCGGATAAGGTAGAACAGCTGGAGAAGCTTCTATCTGTGCCAAAGGGATATTTTACAGAAATAGAAATTGTACGACTATACCATACGCTCACACCGCCAAACCAAGAGAAGGCGGTGCGCTATGTCCGCGCGTTAGCAACCGAGGAACAAACGCCAAAAGTGGTGCCGATGAAGAAGAAAACTAGTCGCGTATCATGTGTACGAGAAGATGTCGGCCGGGATTGGGAGCGACGATTTACAACGACCGAGACTACGATACGGTTTACTACGATGAAGAGTTGGCGCATGATTTTGCATCATGGGTATCGGGGGACTCGATGGAACCAAGGTATCATAATGGATCGGTGGCGCTCATTCGTGAGACGGGATTTGATTATGATGGGGCGGTTTATGCGGTGGTATGGAACGGTCAGACGTTTATTAAGCGCGTGTACCGTGAAGAAGACGGGTTGCGGTTAGTATCGTTTAACCCGGACTATGCGGATTTATTTGCTCCGTATGAGGAAGAACCACGAGTGGTAGGAATGATTGTTGGAAACTTTATGCCGTTGGAGGGATAAAGATGGGCTGCTTTGACTATTCGAAGGAACCGAGAAGCGATATTGCCTTTGTGGACATGAAGTCCTTTTACGCGAGTGTGGAATGTGTGGCGAGGGGGCTGCATCCGTTGAAGACGTCGCTATGCGTGATGAGTCGTGCCGATAATTCGGCGGGACTGATTTTAGCGTCCTCTCCAACGTTCAAGAAGGTCTTCGGGAAATCCAATGTCGGTCGTGCGTATGAATTGCCCTTTGATGTCAAAACACGTCGATTTAGTTATGCCAATGCGCGCCGACAAGGAATCGAAGTGACGCCGCAGTATGTGCGGTTTATAGAAAGTTGGGCGAAGGTGACCTATATCGTGCCGCCTCGGATGGACGAGTATATTAAGGTGAACATGCAAATCCAACGCGTGTTTCAAAACTTCGGTGGGCCAGAGGATATTTTTCCGTATTCGATTGATGAAGTGTTTGTTGATTTAACGTCGTCGCTGAATTATTTTGTGCCGGATGATGCGCTCTCTAGACGAGAAAAGCTCGACCGGGTTTCTGCGGATATTCAACGGGCGATTTGGAAGAAGACCGGGATTTACTCGACGGTTGGAATGTCAAATGCGAATCCGCTCTTGGCCAAATTAGCGCTTGATAATGAGGCGAAGAAGATTCCGTATATGCGAGCGAACTGGTCGTATGAAGATGTCGAAGAGAAGGTCTGGGGAATTCCAGAGATGACCGACTTTTGGGGAATCGGTTCGCGAATGGAGAAGCGACTGAACGCACTAGGGATTTATTCGATTCGGGAATTGGCGAACGCGAATCCCGACCGCTTGAAACAAGCGCTTGGCGTAGTAGGACTCGATTTATGGTTTCACGCGAATGGGATTGATGAGAGTAATGTGCATGTGCCGTACCGCCCGAAGTCAAGAGGGCTTGGGAACTCTCAGGTGCTTCCACGAAATTACGTTCGCCAGCGGGATATCGAAATCGTGCTTCGCGAGATGGCGGAGCAGGTGGCCATACGTATGCGACGAATTAAAAAGAAGGCGACGGTTGTTTCGATTCATGTAGGCTACTCAAAGGACGAAGGATTGTCGTCGATACAGGCGCAACGCAAAATTGACCCGACGAATCGCACTTCGGTGTTATCGGAAGTGGTGTTGGAACTCTTTCGTAAGAAATACAAAGGAGGTGCGGTGCGTAATGTGGCGGTGCGGTATTCCGGATTTGTCGAAGAAAACTTTGGACTCATTTCACTATTCGAAGATATTGAAGCAGTTGAGAAAGAAGAAAGGCTCCAGACGGCGATTGATACGGTCCGCGACCAATACGGATTCACCTCGCTTTTAAAAGGGAACGCGCTGGAAGGTGGTTCGCGCGTGGTGGCTAGAAGCAAGTTAGTCGGAGGACATTCCGCTGGAGGATTAGACGGTTTGAAATAATGGAAAGAGCGTATTTGCCGTATCGCTCGGCAAGAGAGCATAAGGATCGCGGCATGGCGAAGTGGATGGGATTCTTCCTGTCGGAACATACGACGTCCCTAAAAGATGAAAAGAAACGAATCGACCAGACGAGTATGCTGACGATGGAAGAGAAATGGATGCTGCTATCGCAATTGTATGTAGGGAAATTGCAAGCCAGTATTACGGTGCCGTATCGGATGATGCGACAAACGCTCATTGGCGAAGTGAGTGAATTATACGAGAGTGAAATTTCATTCAAGACAGAAGAAGGTTACCACCGCATTGCAGTGGAAGAGATTCTGCAAATTCAGTTGGTGGAAGGCGCAGAGTAATCGAAAAATAGTACGGAATTTCTTTTATCATATAAAGCTTTAAAGGGGTCGAATTCGACTCCTTTAAACCAGGATAAATAAGGACGTCTCCCGTTATTCACTAGAGTTGACGGGGGCGTTCTTTTTTGCTAAAATAGTCGTGTTGTAATTGTGAAGCACCACAGCTACAACCGCTCGGATTAGAGTACAAAAGACCGGAATCGGCACTTTAAACTGGCGAGTCTTAGTCTAAAATATAGGAGGTGCAATATGTACGCAATCGTAAAAACTGGTGGAAAACAAGTTAAAGTTGAAGTTGGTCAAGCAATCTACGTTGAAAAATTAAACGCAGAAGCTGGCGACAAAGTAACTTTCGAAGAAGTAGTATTTGTAGGTGGAGATGACGTTAAAGTTGGTGCTCCATTCGTAGCAGGTGCAACTGTTGAAGGAACTGTTGAAAAAAACAAGGCCGTCAAAAGAAAGTTGTAACTTTCAAATACAAACGTCGTAAAGACTCACACCGTAAACAAGGTCACCGTCAACCTTATACAAAAAGTTGTTATTGACGCAATCAACGCTTAATCACGATGATTCAAGTGACTGTACACAAGAAGAACCAACGTATCGTTTCCTTTGAAATGACTGGTCATGCAAACTTTAGTGAACACGGTTCAGATATCGTTTGCGCAGGGGTATCGGCTCTAGCCATTACAACTGTGAACAGCATTGAAAAGTTAGCAGGATACCAACCGATTGTCGAAGTCGACGAGGTTGAGGGTGGTTACTTATATATGGAAGTTGTAGAAGACTTGACGAAAGAGCAAGAACATACAACTCAAATTTTATTAAATAGTCTATTACTAGGGTTAGAAGATATTCAATCGGAATATCAAGACTTTCTAGCTGTAACTGTTGCATAATCAATCAAGGAGGTGCACAACTATGTTAAAAGTGAATTTACAATTATTCGCCCATAAAAAAGGGGGCGGTTCTACATCAAACGGACGTGACTCACAAGCGAAACGTCTAGGTGCTAAACGTGCTGACGGACAATTCGTTTCAGGTGGTTCAATTTTATACCGTCAACGTGGAACAAAAATCCATCCAGGTGAAAACGTAGGTAGAGGTGGAGACGATACTTTATTTGCTAAAGTAGACGGAATTGTACGTTTCGAACGTAAAGGCCGTGACAAAAAACAAGTATCTGTATATCCAGTAATCGCTGCTGAATAATATTGAGTAGGATGTGACATTCAGTCACATCCTTTTTTTTAAGAAAAATGAGAGATTCACAAAACTACTTCGAACGTTTCAGATATCTCTATAATTGCTATACTAGCTGCAAGGGAGGAAGCCTTTCGTCTTCCTTCCTCTCAAGCTTCAAACTGACTCTAGGAAATGAATTTCCAGAGTCAGTAATTCACATTGAGTACAATCGCTAGTATTGCTATTATAGAATCTGAAAGTTCTTCGTAGTTTTGTTAGCAAAAAATGTGAATGAACCTATTTCATAGTTTTCAAAGCTCAAAAAGTCTTAAAAATAGAAGGAGGGATTCTTATCGAAGCAGGTAAAGAAATTAAAGCGTTCGAAGAATTGGCAAAAGCTGTAGAGGTGCTTCAAAAAAAGAAATCGGTTATTCGAATATAGAGGCGCTGGGTGAGACGTTACAAAATATCGTGAACGATAACACTGCGCAACAAGTCGAAGGATTGCCAAGTCAAAAAGTCGCTGAAGAATTAAACAAAGCGTATCAACAATTAGATTTAACAAGCTATTCGAGTGAAGAAATTCGCCGTATGATTCAATTCACGTTCTTGAAAGCCGCTAAAGAAGATGGCTTACAAATGAACCATCAAATGACGCCGGACGCCATCGGGTTACTCGTAGCGTATATGATAGATCAAATGACGAAGAAAGACGAACCACTACAAATTGCAGACTTTGCGGCAGGGAGTGGGAACTTGCTCAGCACGATTTTATTATTCTTGCAATCTGCTGGGAAAACTGTGAGTGCAACAGCCATCGATAATGACGAAGTGCTTGTTCACTTAGCCTTGCAAGCATTTGCCTTAGAGCAGTTGGATGTGAAGACTTCCTTACAAGATGGACTCCAAGATTCACTCGTGGATCCACAAGACTTCGTGGTGAGTGATTTACCAGTCGGCTACTATCCAGTAGATGCGAATGCCGCTCGTTTTGAAACGAAAAACGACGAAGGACATTCCTTCGCACATCACTTACTCATCGAGCAACAAGTGCGTTACTTGAAAGAGGCAGGAGTTGGATTCTTTATCGTTCCAACGAACCTTTTTGAGACACCTGAAGGAGAGAAGTTACTTTCTTATTTACAAAGAAACATATGTGCAAGCCATGCTGGCATTTCCACGCAATCTCTTCAAAGATGTGCAATTTAGCAAGTCGTTTTTAATCGTTCAAAAACGTGGAAAAGGCGCAAAACAAGTGAGTCAAGTGCTCCTTGGAGATATCCCAGAATTTAAGAACAGAGAAAAATTCAGAAAATTCACTCTAACATTCGAAAAATGGGTACAAGAAATGTTATAATAAATCTGTTAGACCCACTAAAGGGCTTAATTTGAAATTAAAGGAGAATGTGCATGTCAAAATCAATCGCGATTAATGCAGGAAGTTCAAGCTTGAAGTTCCAATTATTTAATATGCCACAAGAAGAAGTAGTGGCTAAAGGTTTAGTAGAACGTATTGGATTAGGGGATTCAATCTTCTCAATCAGCTACGGAGACGACCAAAAATTTGAAGTGGTAGAAGATATTCCAAACCACGAAGTTGCGGTAGAAAAATTACTAGAACAATTAGTAGCTTTAAACATTATTTCTTCATTTGACGAAATCACTGGTGTTGGTCACCGTGTCGTTGCTGGTGGAGAATTATTCAAAGATTCAGCTTTAGTAGATGACACTGTTATCCAACAAGTTGAAGACTTAGCAGAATTTGCACCATTACACAACAAAGCTGAAGCGGTAGGAATGCGCGCATTCAAACACATCTTACCAGACATTACAAGTGTTGCTGTATTCGATACTTCATTCCATACAACAATGCCTAAGAAAGCTTACTTATACAGCATTCCAATGGAATACTACAAAGAATTCAAAGCTCGTAAATACGGAGCTCACGGAACAAGCCACCGCTACGTTTCACGCCGCGCTGCTGAAATGTTAGGTAAACCAATTGAAGAATTAAAAATCATCACTTGCCACTTAGGGAACGGTGCTTCAATCACTGCGGTTGATGGCGGTAAATCTGTAGATACTTCTATGGGATTCACTCCATTAGCAGGGGTTACAATGGGTACTCGTTCAGGTGATATCGATGCTTCATTAGTAGCATTCTTAATGAACAAATTAAACATTACAGACGTTAACGAAATGGTTGACATCTTAAACAAAAAATCAGGTCTATTAGGCCTTTCAGGTGTATCAAGCGACATGCGTGACGTTGAAGCTGCAAGTGCAACAAACGAAGATGCTAAAGTTGCAGTGGAAATTTTCGTTGACCGCGTTCAAAAATACATTGGACAATATGTTGCTGTTATGAACGGTGTGGACGCTATCGTCTTCACTGCTGGTATCGGTGAAAACTCTAAATCAATTCGTTCTCGTATCATCAACGGTTTAACTTGGTTCGGTTGCGATATCGATCCTGAGCGTAACGATACTCGTTCAGAAGCAATCATTTCTTCTGAAGGTGCGAAAGTGACTGTATTAAACATCCCAACTAATGAAGAGGTTGAGATTGCGCGTGACATCGAACGTTTACGCAAATAAAAAAATACAAACTGAAGGTTTGAAGAGAAACTTCTAAATCCTTGGATTTGTTTATAGTAGTGAATGTAGGAGACCGGCTCGAGCCTGTAGTCTCTCACCTATCGAATTCAAAGAGCCCCATGGCGGAATATCCGCTGTGGGGCTCTATTTCATTTCGATTCTTATTCCCTACTATCACTACTATAAAATCCAAGGTTTATCCGTTTCTCTTCAAAGGTGCAGATTATTGCGTAAATCCTCCTCAGTTAAATACGAGACAAATGCCTTGAAAGGTGATTGCGTAAATCCTTCTCAGTTAAATACGCGACAAGGAGTGTGGTAGTGGAGACCGGATTTTACCTGTCAAATTCAAAGGCTCTCTTGGCGATAAATCGCTGAGAGAGCCTATTTCATTTGTCGTTGTTGTTATAGAATTTTTTGGATTTTTGGAATTTTAATTGCTAGAGGTCGGGTCAAGCGTCGAATGCTTGCTCGGGGTTATATGGGCGGAGTAAGCCCCTAATTTAGTACCCTAAAAATTAATTATACCGCTACTGAACATGAAAAAAAGACTTTTAAGCAGAAAAAAAAGAGGAGTAAAATTAGTGTATACATAAAATAAAAAAAGCAAAGGAGCGATTTCTATGGATAGCGGAATTTATGTTTTAGTAGGTATTGTTATTTTGGCTATTTTAGTAATTTCTGGCCTTTACTTATTGCTAAAAAAAGCTCACAAGTAACAATTAATAAAAAATCAAGGAGTTCTTAACAATGGGTAAAAAAGCAATTTTTGCCTTTAAAAAAGCAACAAAAGCTATGGGGATTTTATTAGTTGTGTTTCTGATCTATTCTTTTTACGACCCTTCAATTTTTTCTAGTCATCAATTTCGTATGGGGTTTTTAGCTCTGTGGACAGGAGATTTTTTATATTTCTTTTTATGGAAAAATCCAAGAGATGTATATGATAAGTGGTGGTAAAAATGAGGTTTGATTTAAATTATTTAGGAGTTATTACGCAATGGAGGTGGCAATAATGAGAAAATTGAGTGGTTTCAGAGTCTTTTTATTTGGGTTTTTAGGTTACATTTCATTAGCGACGTTTCTTAATATGGTTTTTTTGGATTTGAGCATTGGAATCGAGAGTTTAAATTTGTTTTTTTGTATTCTTTGTCCTATGGTTAATTTCGATATTTATGAACAAAGGATATTTCGATAAATTTTTACTATCCAAAAAAATAGTTTTTTTAAAAATTAAAATAATGCTGTAATAGTGTACTCAAAAACCGAGTACTAGAGCTATTTTTTGTTCCCAGTCGTTTAACCTGTACTACAGGATTCATCATGAATGTGGGGATAAAATACCTTATGCTCTTCACAACATTTAGCCTAAATTTTAATGTCGAACCCTCGGACGTATTGAAGTTTTAATTACTCAATTGGGGTGGTAATAATGTTTAAAAAAATAAAAGATTCATATAATTTTTCGGTTCCTGTTTTAAGTCTTACGATTTTTTTGAAGTTTTCACTTGATATTTTTTATGATATTTTTTATGGTGAAAGCTTTGGTGATAGTATTTCTTTTGAACGAGTAATGTTACTTACTTTTATTTTTTTCTATGGGTATTCACATTTATAAAAAAATATGAACAACCACCCGGAATAGGATATCAAAATGAAGATAAGGAGGAAGTTATATGAGACTACTGTTTTTATTTAATATGGTTCGTATTACTTATGTTTGGAATATATTTAAGAAAGAAAAAAATATTGTTAAAGTACCTTTTATGGTTGGAAATTTTTTTATTTGTTTTTGTTTGTTTTTGATTTTTTTGTAACTTTATACTCTTATGTATTGTTTATCCCATAAATAAACAAAAATCACCCTGAAAAGGGTGATTTATGGTCATATTAACTTTGAGGTGTTTGTTATGAATAGATGGTTTAAATATATTATAGTTAGTACTATTATGGCATCTAGTATTTTCTTTTTTTGGTTTATTATCAAAAGGGGGAATATAAATATGAGGTTTTTCCTTGTAATGTTTATTTTTAAACGTGCCTATATTTTTTTGATAAAAAGACAAAAAAAGCCCCTTAAAAAAAGGTAGGTGAGTGCTATGGATAGATTATTATTTTTCTATAGGTTTGTTGTTATGCTCTTTAGGTTTATATTTAAGATATAAAAAGATAATAAGAGTGCCGTTAATAGTTGATATTATTGTAATTATTTTGGTAGTAATGTCTCTGTGGTGGTATCTTTTTATTTTAATATAAAAACCCCCACCTTTTTAGGTGGGGGTTAAAAATTTCGGCAGGAAATTTTTCTTCTTATCTTGATACTATATACAATCAACTACGTTTTTAAAAACAGCTTTTAAGTATTGATATAAAAAGAAAAACCTTGCTTTTTTAGTTTCTCGTTTTCAAGTGCTTATGATTGCGTAAATCCTTCTCAGTTAAATACGCGACAAGTGCTTTGGGATGTGGGGTAAATTTTTGGAGGTAGAGTACGTGACACAAGTCGTGATATACTATAAAAAATGCTGGTTAGAAAGTGGGAGTCTGATGAACATCATAAGAAAAATATTAATGGGAATTGTTGCTGTATTCATTCTTATTGGTTTAGGTATAGGTGGAATAAAAATCATGCAACATGTTCAGTATAATGAGATGGTTAACACGGTCAAAAGTGAAGAAGTGAAAAATATTATTGAAAATAATTTAAAACAAAGACACGAAGGTGCTTTAGAGAGCGGTGATGTCATTCAATCCTATCAAATCAATTTGGATTCTATTAAACATAGCCCAATGGGAGGAATAATTTTTTAAAGTAAACATTAATAATGATGAACAATTATACGTTCATTTTTTTAATAAATAAAGACTTAAATAGTGGTAAATTAGTTCACCAGGGCGGAGGAACTCTGAAAAATTCAGAGAATTAATTACCACTGACAAGTAATTTTGATTCTTTTACAATTAGATCATTTGAAACCAAAAAGAGTATAATTCATCGTCATTGATGAGTTATACTTTTTGATTTTTAAATAAAACTAATTCGACCTTCCATGCCTCTTTTTCAAGTCATTTGTCATGTGTTCTAGTTCGCTATATAATAAGTATATCTTTACTTTGAAGGAGTACTTATGACTCAAGGAATTATTATTAAAGCGTTGAGCGGGTTCTACTACATCGAATCGGATGGAGTGATCTATCAAACTCGTGCGCGCGGAGTTTTCCGCAAACGAGGCCAATCGCCACTTGTTGGGGATGTGGTGGAGTTCGAGAGTAGTAATTTGCAAGAAGGAACGCTAACAAAAATCTTGCCGCGAAAGAATGCCATCGTTCGTCCGCCTGTTGCTAATGTGGATGTCGGGATTATCGTGATGTCGGCTGTCGAACCAGAATTTTCGACGCATTTAGTGGATCGCTTCCTTGTATACTTGGAAGGCTTGGATGTGAAACCAGTCATTATGATTACGAAGACCGACTTGCTAGATGAAGCAGGGATGTCACGCCTAGTGGACATTAAGGCGCGTTATGAAAAAATCGGCTATCCGGTTTATTTCGGGCAAGAAGTGATGAAGGATAAGGCGCCACTCTTAGAGAGTTTGCGTGGAGAGAAAGTCATCTTCTTAGGGCAGTCAGGGGTTGGGAAATCGACCTTGCTGAACGAGATGATTCCAGAATTAAACCAAGAAACGGGAGAGATTTCGAATGCGTTAGGACGTGGGCGTCATACGACTCGTCATGTATCGCTTCATGAAATCGAAGGCGTGTGGATTGCGGATACTCCGGGATTCAGTACGGTTGATTTTATGGAGATTGAAAAGGAAGACTTACCGCATTTATTCCCTGAGTTTGTCGAAGTAGAGCATGAATGTAAATTCAGAGAGTGTTCGCACCAACATGAGCCAAACTGCGCTGTGATTCAAGGCGTGGAGTCAGGGGACATTTGGCAAGAGCGATACGACCATTATTTGAATTTCTATGAAGAACTGGACCAAAGAAAACCAGTGTATAAACGAAAAAAGTAGATAGAGGAGACAGAACATGAAAGTAGCACCATCAATTTTAAGCGCCAATTTTGCAACACTAGGAGAAGACGTTAAGAAAGTCGAAAAATTAGGAGCAGACTGGATTCATATCGATGCGATGGACGGACAATTCGTTCCAAACCTAACATTAGGACCAAACATCGTTGAAGGATTACGTCCTGTGACGGATTTAGTGTTAGATTGCCATTTAATGGTACAAAACCCAGAACGTTTCATTCCACAATTCGCAAAAGCAGGAGCAGACTACATCTCTGTTCACGTGGAAGCAACGCCACATATCCACCGCGCGCTTCAAGCGATTAAAGCAGAAGGCGTAAAAGCCGGTGTCGTGATCAACCCAGGCACACCAGTGAGTGCCATTTCAGCAGTTTTAAGCGAAGTGGACCTTGTATTAGTGATGACAGTAAACCCAGGATTCGGCGGCCAATCATTCATTCCAGAAACATTAGATAAAGTACGCGAATTAGTCGCATTGCGCGAAGAAAAAGGCTACCACTACTTAATCGAAGTGGACGGCGGAGTGAACGGCGAAACAGCAAAACTTTGCGCTGCAGCAGGGGTAGACGTTGCCGTTGCCGGTTCATATGTATACTACGCAGACGATATCAAAGCTGCGATTGATTCAATTAAAGAAGCATAAGAGGGACGAAGATGGAAGTTGTGATTGTCTTGGGAGGACCCAACACGAAAGAAAACATCAAGGCGCTCTTAGAAAACCGATACGGTAAGGCCTATGAAGACTTCCGTTTTGTCGGAGTCGATGGTGGCGCTCTTCGCTTATTAGACCAGCGTCTTCCCATGGAAGTAGCGATTGGGGACTTTGATTCTGTCACAAAAGAACAGCGCGACTTGATTCATGAAGCAGCGGACATTATTGTCCAGCTTCCTTCTGAAAAAGACGATACTGACTTTGAGGCAGCCTTACTATGGGTGAAGGAGCATTACGAAGAGGCACTGATTCATGTACTCGGTTCCTTTGGTGGCCGAGTGGACCACGCAATTAGCACCTTATGGACGATGATGCGACCAGACTTAGCACCGCTTATTCCGTATGTGGTGTTCGAGGATGCAACGAATGTCGTGAATTTCATCCAGCCAGGTACATACACAATTGAAAAGATGGACTTTACGAAGTACCTTTCCTTTATTAGTATGACTCCTGTGGAAAATGTTACCCTCATCGATGTTAAATACACGCTCGATTCAAAAAGCTACGCGTATCCAGTGGCACTTGTCAGCAATGAATTTACAAGTGACAAGATGACCATTTCCTTTACAAAAGGACTCATCTTAGTAGCCCAAACCCGAGATCATTGGAGATAAACAAAACATCGCACATTATGTGCGATGTTTTTTCTTTTTCACAAAGACAGTCGAAATCCCGAAATTCACTTATAAGTGAATTTTGGAATTTTTACGTCCGCTGTTGTTTTCAAAATTAGGCACTCTATATTTCTTACTGCCAAGCTTTTTCTGAAGGTTGAAAAATCCAACAAACTTCAGAATTTGTAAATGATGTAAATAGGTTTCATTTTGTTGAGAAGCCTTCAAAGCGCTACCTTATAGCCTTTTCACAAACTCCATTTTTTTGAAAGTTAACTCAAAAAAGCACTTTTATCTAACCTCTGAGTCGCGCCACGCTGAATGTGTAGTTTTGTTGGTAAAAGCATAAAAAATCTTGTAACAAATGTATAATGAAAAACCTTGATTGTAAGGCTTTTTGCATTTTTGTGATAGAATATGGTTAGTTTTAAAGCGAGAGCAACTAAGAAGCAGAAAAAATATTAGATATAAATTAATCAAGATAAGGATGATAAAATGACAGAAATTGATAAAAAAAGAATTTAAAAAAATTATCTTTGTTATACATTTGGAATTACTTATATAGCTTGGGGACTTCTTTCCGTATTAACACAATCTGATATTTTGGGGTTAGAAACGTTTATAGGAAGAATATTACATATAGTGGGTGCACTTGGACCAGCTATTGCAAGTGGATTATATTTGAGAAGTAAAAATGTAAAATTTAAACATTTTTTTATTTAATAAGAGAGATAATAGTAGTATTTATTTCATTATTCATATGTTAGCAATTTTGATACTATTTTTCTGTATCTTCCTTAGAATTAAATGGAGTATCAATTTATTTGATGCCACTATTCTTTATACAAATGATTTTTTTTGGTGGTGGGCATGAAGAATTAGGATGGAGAGGAATATTACAACCGTTACTTGATAAAAAAATATACTTATTGGCAATCTAATTTGATTGTAGGTTCAATCTGGGGAATTTGGCATCTACCTTTATGGTTTATAGTTGGAGAAAGTCATCAAGGATTTCCTTTTATTTTATTCTTTATATATACATTATTTTTAAGTTTTGTTTTAGGGCTTCTTTACCGTCAAACGAAATCTGTGTGGTACTGTATATTATTTCATGCATTCGCAAATTTGTTAAATCTCTATTTTGTTTTTAAAAAAATTAATGTTACTTTTTATTATCATTTTTTTATTGGTTATTTAATTTATACTATATTGGCTAGTAATAGAATTAGTAAGGAAAAGTAATTTTAATTTTAGATCACCAGATACCCATGGTCCCTTGGTTTCCTGGCATTAATCTCAGGTAAAGGAGCACCTGTTTAAAGCAGATAAAAACTAAGGCGATTCCCAAGCTCTTTTTATAAAGTAAGGCTTAAAACAATTGCGGTTCAATCGTAAAGCATGAAAAGCTGCTTGAGGAGGATAGCGGTCATTGTAATGGAGAAGTAACCAATGTGAATTACCAAGGCTTAGCGACTGGTCGCTTAGCCTTGGTTTGAAGCTTGGTAGGCAAGGAGACCGTAGGCTCCTGCCGGTACCATTACAATGATATCCGCTATCCAAAACGTCAAGCAGCTTGGAATGCGACTAGTATTCATTACCTATTGTTTTAAGCCGTCGGCTTATTTATTTTTAGATAAACAAAAAGAGCTTAGGGATATCGCTAAGCTCTTTTTAATAGTGCTCTGTATTAAACACGTTCTACTTTACCTGATTTTAATGCACGAGTTGAAACCCATACTTTTTTAGGCTTGCCATCGATTAAAACGCGAACTTTTTGTAAGTTTGGTTTCCAAGTACGACGGTTAGCGTTCATAGCGTGAGAACGAGTGTTACCTGTTTCAGCACGACGTCCAGTGAAATAACATACTTTAGCCATTGTTATTCTCCTCCTTTATTTAATTCATTATCAGCTGATATAATTTTGAACTAAATCATATACTTAAATAATTTAGCATAGTTGACCCTAGAATGCAAGCGAGCAGGTTAATGAGTTTCTAAGAGGGTTAAAAATTGGTAAAAGGCTAGGTAAACCGCTTGGAATATGATATTATAGTATAGAAATAATGTGTCAATCTGTCTAAAAATTAGGCAGACACCTTTATACATTTAAGGGAGGTATTTGTATGACAGTAAAAATTCAAACAGAAAATGGACAAATTGAACTTAGCAATGAAGTGATTGCAACGGTTGTTGGTGGGGCCGCTACAGATAACTATGGTGTTGTTGGTATGGCAAGCCGCAATCAAATCCGCGACAACTTTAATGAAATCTTGAAGAAAGAAAACTTCACTCGTGGAGTTGTGATTCGTCAAGAAGACGATGGTGTTGCAGTGGATGTCTACATTATTGTAGGTTATGGCACAAAAATTTCTGCGATTTGTAGAAACGTACAAGAACAAGTGAAATATAACTTAGAAACAATGTTAGGATTTGCTGCAAATACAGTGAATGTCTATGTTCAAGGAGTTAAAATCATCGAAGCGTAATGCTTGTTGATTCTAGTCAGGAGGAAGTAAGAATAATATGGCAACTATGAAAACTATTACGGCTCAAGATTTCCGCGCAATGGTGGAAATCGGTGAAATGCGTTTATCTGAAAATGCAGAATTCGTAAACTCATTAAACGTATTCCCAGTACCAGATGGAGACACAGGGACAAACATGATGCTCTCATTCAAATCTGGGGCGGAACGTGTTGCGAACTCTACAGCAACAACTGTAGGTGATTTAGCACAAGATTTAGCAAAAGGATTATTAATGGGTGCTCGTGGGAACTCAGGGGTTATCTTATCTCAATTATTCCGTGGTTTCTCTAAAGCCGTTGTCGGTAAAGAAGAAATCACTGGTGAAGAATTAGCGCAAGCATTTACGAACGGTGTGGAAACTGCTTATAAAGCGGTTATGAAACCTGTAGAAGGTACAATCCTTACTGTTGCTCGTGAATCAGCTAAACGTGGTGTACGTAAGTTAGAAACTTCAAACGACATCATCGAAGTAATGGGATCTGTTTTACGTGGTGCTGAAAAAGCATTAGCGAAAACTCCAGATTTATTACCAGTATTAAAAGAAGTTGGCGTAGTGGACTCAGGTGGTCAAGGTCTTGTATTCATTTACAACGGATTCTTCGAAGCATTAACAGGGGAAGCAGTTCCTGTTCAATCATTACAAAGCAATAAAATCGATTTAACTTCAGTGGCTCACCACGAAGCAGGCGTTGACTACGAACACGTATCAACAGGCGACATCAAATTCGGTTACTGTACTGAAATCATGGTGAAAATCGGTGAAGGCGAAACAGTCGTAGATACATTCGATTACGATACTTTCCGTAACTATTTAAACGAACTTGGAGATTCTTTACTTGTAGTAGCTGACGATGAAATCATCAAAGTACACGTGCATACAGAACGTCCAGGTGAAGTCATGAACTACGGACAACGCTTCGGTTCATTAATGAAAGTGAAAGTGGACAACATGCGCTTGCAACACGAAGAAGTGTTAAAAACTGACTACACTGCAAAAGTTAAAGAAGCAGCGCAAAAACAAAAAGCTGAATACGGAATCGTAGCGGTTGCTGCAGGTGAAGGAATTCAAGAATTATTCAAGAGCATGGGTGTAACGACAATCATCAACGGTGGTCAAACAATGAACCCAAGTACAGAAGATATTCTTCAAGCGGTAAAAGAAGCGCATGCTGAAAAAGTCATCGTATTACCAAACAACAAAAACATTCAAATGGCTGCAAACCAAGCGGCTGAAGTATCAGAAGATGCTGCAGTTGCCGTCGTTGCAACTCGTACGATTTCAGAAGGGTTAGCTTCATTATTAGCCTTCAATCCAGGAGCAAGCTTAGAAGAGAACCAAGCTGCAATGAGCGAACAAATGGCTCTTGTATCAAGTGGTCAAATTACAAACGCTGTTCGTGATACAAACATTGATGGCGTTGAAATCAAAACAAACGACTTCATGGGGATTGTAGATGGCAAGATTTAGTAAGTATTGCGGACCGTAAGGAAGCAACTCTTGCGACAATCGATAAGATGATCAATGACGATTCGGAAATCCTAACAATCATCTATGGCGAAGACGCAGAAGCAAGCGAAGTGGAAGAAATCACTGAAGCTGTAGAAGCGAAATACCCTGATGTAGAGGTTGAAGTCCATGAAGGAAACCAACCAGTATACACTTACTTATTATCTGTAGAATAATAAATTTAAAATAATCGAAAGACTTCGAATCCTTACGGATTCCTCTACAATAACTGTAATGGGGTACCGGTTCGAGCCGAAGTCTCTCACCTTTAAAGCCTCAAAGCTGGAGTAAGGAATAAATTCCTAACTCCAGCTTTTTCGCATTTAATACCATTCCCCATTACTGTTATTATAGAATCCGTAAGTTTCTCCGTCTTTCGCTTTTTCTCCTATTAATAAGTAAGTGTAACTGGTTGGTTTTGGTGCTCATATCAGGGTATTTCGCTTTGTCAGAGAGTGCTTTCTTGTTTTCGCGTGCTTCTGAGTCTTCACTCGCCTCCAAATGGGAAAAAAGGAACGGAGTGGGTGCTCCTCAGAATCTATAGTTTGTGAAGTTCATGGAGAGTGAAAGAGAGTTATAGTGGGTCATAAGCGGAATGATTGAAGCAGTGCATGTTTGGGAGTAGAATTGAGCTTGTGAAATAAGCAGAAAAGGAAGTTTTTTTATGGAAAAAGCAGTGCAATATCATTCTTTTGGGAATACAGAAGTATTAGAAATGAAAGAAATTCCCAGAGAAGTATTAGAGGAAAACCAAGTTCGTGTGAAGGTGTCTGCGGTTGGGCTAAACCCGGTAGACTATAAAATATTTAAAGGAACAAAGCAATTAAGAATGCTTTCGTTTGTAATGAAATTAAGAAAGCCAAGTTTATGGTTTCAATCAAAAGAGTCACTATTTCCGCGCGGGGTGGGTCGTGATTTTTCAGGGGTGATTACTGAGGTAGGAGCAGGTGTCACAAACTTTTCCGTTGGTGAAGAGGTATTTGGAACCATCATCAGTGCACCTGGGTTAGGAACAAAGAAAGGTTCTCTTGCTACAGAAATTACGGTTCCTGTTAGTGATATTGAACGAAAACCAGCCACGATTGATTTTCACAAAGCAGCAACTATGGGTGTCGCAGCTCTGACAGTTGGGGGAGCTTTTCGAAGAATCGATTTAAAAGCTGAGGATGTACTAGTTATTTCTGGTGCGAGTGGAGGAATTGGTTCGATTGCGGTTCAATATGCGGTTGCACTAGGCGCCACAGTGATTGGAATTGCGTCAGAAAAGAATGCTGAGTACTTAAAATCTCTTGGGGCTATTCCAGTGGCTTATGGAGAAGGTGTAGAGGAAAGAATTGCACAGGCGGCAGAAAAGCCAATTACGAAGTTTTTAGATTGCTTCGGCGGCGAGTATGTAAAAATATCTTTTAGATTAGGGTTAAAAGGAAATGCAATTGGGACACTTGTTCCTTCGCCACCAGCAATCATCAAAGGTGCTCAATTTACAGGTCCTCGCCATAGTGAATATGCAGATTTTGAAAAATTATCTTCTTTTGTAGCTAGTGGGAAAGTGAAACTATATATTGACCAAGAGTATCCTTTTACGATTGAGGCTGTACGTGAGGCCTACCAAAGTTTAGAAGCTGGTCATACTAGAGGGAAGAAAGTTGTGGTTATTGACAAAGCTGAATAGACAGATTGAGAAGTATCCTAGGGATGCTTCTTTTTATGGAAGTAATGAAGCAGGTGAAAAAGGAAAAATGATAGAAACTGACTGTGAATTTTAGTAAACTTATACGTATAGAAAGGATGTGATTGGATGAGTGAAGTCTTTCAAAGTGTGCAAGTCTTGCCAGGCGTTGGACCAAAACGATTAGAACCATTAGCCGAACTGGGCATCGAAACAGTCTATGACTTGTTAACGCATTTCCCATTTCGATATGAAGATATTCAAATTCGTGATGTAAATACCATCATGGATCAAGAGAAAGTCACGCTAAAAGGGCTTGTGGCGACACAACCGGTTGTCAGCTACTACGGCTTCAAGAAGAATCGATTGGCGTTTCGCATGGCGATTGACCAGCAAGTCATCCAAGTTGCGTTCTTTAATCAGCCGTATTTAAAAGATAAAGTGGTTCAGGGCGAAGAGATTGCTATCTACGGAAAATGGGATGCAAAGCGTTCTACCTTGATGGGGATGAAAATCTTATCGAACCGAAACGTGGAGGACGAAGAAGGCGACCAAGTCGAGGCGGTTTATCGCACGAATAAATCGTTGAAGCAGGCGACGATATTGAAACTCGTTCATACGGCGATGGATCGTTATGAAGATAAAATCCCAGAAGTGTTGCCAGAAGAGTTGACGGCGTCGCACCACTTAATGGGGCACAGGGATGCTGTACGGGCGATGCATTTTCCAAAAGATGAACTGGAAAGACAGAGTGCGCAATATCAGCTCGTGTACCAGGAGCTCTTCTTATATCAACTGCGCTTGCAATGGATGCGTCAGAAGCGCCACCAGCAAACAAAGGGGCAAGCGGTGCTGTATGATAATGCCGCGTTGAAGGCCTTTATTCAGACGTTGCCGTTTGAATTGACGGATGGGCAAAAGAAAGTCGTGAACGAGATTTGCTTCGACCTGCGCGCGCCTTATGAGATGAATCGTCTCTTGCAAGGGGACGTAGGGAGTGGGAAGACGATTGTGGCGACGATTGCCATGGTCGCAACGGCTCTGACAGGCAAGCAAGCAGCGCTCATGGTTCCTACAGAAATCTTGGCGGAGCAACATATGCTGACGATTGAAATTGATTCAAGGGACACCTTTGAAGGCAGTGCTGTTAACCGGAAGTATGAACCGTTCGCAGAAGAAGCGAAAAGAGTTACTCGCCCAAATCGAAAGCGGCGAGGCAAACATTATTATCGGAACGCATGCCTTGTTCCAACAAGATGTGACCTTTAAAGACTTGGCCTTTGTGGTCATCGATGAGCAACATCGTTTCGGGGTGCAACAACGTCAGGCGCTCGCTAGTAAAGGAGCAGGCGTAAACGTCCTTCAAATGACGGCGACGCCAATTCCTCGTACGCTTGCGATTACGGCTTTTGGGGAAATGGATACTTCTATCTTGAGTGAGATTCCTCGTGGTCGTCAGCCGATTAAGACGTCTTGGGTTCGCGAGCAGGAAATGGAACAGATTTTCAATTTCGTAGAACGTCAAATTCAAGAAGGGCGACAAGCGTATATGATTTCGCCACTGATTGAAGAGTCGGAACATCTCGATGTGCAAAATGCCGAAGAGATTTACCGCATGATTTCAGCGCATTTCTCAGACCGCGTGAAAGTGGGACTGTTGCACGGGAAAATGCCAGCGGAAGAAAAAGAAGCGGTGATGGCGGATTTTAAAGCCAATAAACTACAAGTGCTCGTCTCCACAACGGTGATTGAAGTTGGGGTGGACGTGCCGAATGCGACAGTGATGGTCATCTTGGATGCGGACCGATTCGGGTTAGCCCAACTCCATCAATTGCGTGGACGTGTCGGACGTGGACAACATGCCTCAAGCTGTATTTTAGTGGCGAGTCCAAAGACCGAAAACGGGAAAGAGCGTATGCGAATTATGTGCGAGTCGACGGATGGATTTTATCTCAGTCAAAAAGACTTGGAGCTTCGCGGTTCTGGGGATGTATTTGGGGTAAAACAGTCCGGTATTCCAGACTTTAAAATTGCCGATTTAATACGAGATTATGATATACTAGAACAAGCACGTAAAGATGCGATCCTTTATGCCTCGGAAGATCCAGCAGGAGAAAAAGCCGAGACAAAACGCATGAAGGCATTTATCGAACAAACAACGAAAGAAATCAATGGATAACTTCACGGCCACATGGCTAGAAGAGGAGGAACAACAATGGTAAGAATTGCAATTGACGCAATGGGTGGAGATAACGCTCCTAAAGAAATCGTCCAAGGTGTCGTCCTTGCAGCAAAGGAAATGCCAACTGTCGAGTTTCAATTATACGGAGACGAAGCAAAAGTGAATGCATGCTTGGAGGAATCACTTCCAAATATTCGCGTGATTCACTGTTCAGAAAAAATCAACTCTGATGACGAACCGGTTAAAGCGATTCGCTCAAAGAAAGACGCTTCAATGGTCGTTGCCGCTAAAGCTGTTAAAGAAGGGGAAGCCGACGCGCTCTTCTCTTGCGGAAATACAGGGGCTCTTCTAACGGCTGGTTTATTAGTGGTTGGCCGTATTAAAGGAATCGATCGTCCTGGATTAATGCCAGTGTTGCCTGTTCTTGGAAAAGACAACCGTCAATTTATTATGATGGACGTTGGTGCGAATGCGGAATGTAAACCGAAAAATGTTCACCAATTCGGTATTTTGGGTAGCTACTATTCAAAATACGTTCTTGGTTACGAAAACCCAACTGTCGGCTTATTAAATAACGGAGCTGAAGAAGGAAAAGGGAACGAACTCGCGAAAGAAGTTTACGGACTCTTGAAAGAAGACGACAGCTTAAACTTCGTCGGAAACGTGGAAGCTCGTGACATCTTAACAGGTGCTGCGGATGTCGTTGTAACAGACGGATTCACAGGAAACGCCGTATTGAAAACAATTGAAGGAACAGCGCTTGCGATGATGGGTCTTCTAAAAGAAGGCATCAAAGGGCAAGGCATCCAAGGAAAACTTGGAGCGCTCTTATTGAAGAATACGTTCTACAGATTAAAGAATACATTGGACTACTCACAATTCGGGGGTGCGGTACTCTTTGGTCTTAAAGGAGCAGTTGTGAAATCACACGGTTCTTCAAAATCAGATAGCGTGTACCATGCGATGAAACAAATCGACACAATCGTATCAAGTGGAGTTATCAACGACTTAGTCGCTCACTTTGAACAAGTAGCACAGTAAAGATATAAAGCTCTCTTCTATTATGGAAGAGAGTTTTTTTGATAATGTTTATAAATTTCATAAAGTCGCAATAAATTCTTAGGAATTCTAGCGAAAAAAGGGTACAATAGATAAGTACATAAAGTTGCGGACGCGACTAAAGGAGGAAAGCCTATGTTCAAAGAAGTGAACGAGCAAATCTTAAAATTAATCGAGAAGAATAGTCGTTTAACACCAGAAGAAATTGCCTCTTTATTAGAAATTGACGTGGATGAAGTATCGCGTCGTATTAAAGAGATGGAAGAAGCCAAAATCATTTGTGGCTACCATACATTAATAAACTGGGAAAAAACTGATAACGTGAATGTTTCAGCGATTATCGAATTAAAAGTAAATCCTCAAAAAGGAAAAGGATTCGACCGTATTGCGGAAAAAATCTATCATTTCCCAGAAGTGGAAGCAGTGTACTTAATGTCAGGCGGATATGATTTCATGGTGCAATTGAAAAAAGCGCCAATGCGTGAAATCGCAAACTTCGTATCTTCACGTCTTTCAGTGATTGAAGAAGTACAATCTACTAAAACACATGTTGTATTAAAACAATACAAAGATCACGGCACAATGTTTGTCGGTAAAGCAGATGATAAACGTCAGGTGGTTACTCCATGAATTTAGAAAATATGTTAAATAATAAAATTAAGGACTTGAAGCCTTCAGGGATTCGCCGTTTCTTTGATATGGCGAGTGAATATAAAGATATCGTTTCCCTAGGGGTTGGAGAGCCTGATTTTGATACGCCTTGGCATATTCGTCAAGAAGCGATTAAAGCGTTGCAAGAAGGCCGTACGTTCTATACAGCTAATGCAGGGTTAAAAGAGCTTCGTGAAGAAGTGTGTGTCTTTACAGAAGGCCGTCACGGGGTGAAATATGACCCAATGCACGAATGTGTCATCACTGTTGGAGGAAGTGAAGCCGTTGATATTTCAATGCGTGTTCTTTTGAACCCAGGGGATGAAGTGATTATTTGTGATCCAGGTTACGTGTCATACGTTCCAGCAGTTACAATGGCCGATGGGACTCCTGTGATTCTTCCTTTGAAAGAAGAAAACCAATTCCGTATCACACCAGAAGATTTAGAAGCAGTGATTACACCGAAGACAAAAGCGATTCTAATGAATTTCCCAAATAACCCAACTGGTGCGGTTATGGGACGTGAAGACTTAGAAGCGGTTTGCGAAGTGTTAAAACGCCACGATATTATCGTTGTTTCTGATGAATTATATGGAGAATTAACATACACAGGAAAACCTCACGTATCTGTTGTAGAAATCGATGGCATGCGTGATCGTACGATTTTAATCGGAGGTTTCTCAAAAGCATTCGCGATGACTGGATGGAGACTTGGGTATGCCTTAGCTCCAGCGCCAATCATGGAACAAATGTATAAGATTCACCAATTTGCGATTATGTCAGCTCCAACACTTAGCCAATATGCGGGTGTGGATGCGCTTCGTAATTCAGATGATGATATTGCAGAAATGCGCGATAGTTACAATCAACGTCGCCGTTACTTGGTGAAACGTTTCAAAGACTTAGGCATTCCTTGCTTTGAACCTTTTGGAGCTTTCTACATCTTCCCAAATATCTCTCAATTCGGTTTGAGTTCTGAAGAATTCGCAATGCGCTTAGTAGAGGAAGAACGTTTAGCCGTTGTTCCAGGAACAGCCTTTGGGGACTCTGGGGAAGGTTTCCTACGTATCTCTTACGCTTACTCAATCGAAGACTTGAAGACAGCGTTAGATCGTATCGAACACTTCATTACGAAGTTAAGAAATGAAAAATAACAATATGAAAGAATGAAGCTACGGTTATGTACTTCATTCTTTTTATTTTGCAAAGAGTACTGTATTTGGAACGGTTCTATGCTATATTGGGAGTAAAGTAAATAATCATTAAGAGGATTTAACGCTTATGAATACAAGTGAAATCAGAAAACTACATGAATTGTTAAAGGATTTATTGGAATTTTTGCAAAAGCATAGAGGACAAAGAAATATTAATTTTTTTACGGATACGATTTTGGATATGATGGATATACTAGAATATATGTGTCAAAATCCAGATTCGCATGAATATGTTGATTTATTACGCAGAAAATATAACAGTATGTTTTTTCCTAGAGAGGGTCTTTCTGATTTTTATGTGATGGATTCAGATTCACATCGCATGAGAGAATATAATACTCAATTGAGTGATTTATTGGAAGAAATTCATCAAACAGAATTATTGAAAAGATAGTTAGTTTTTCCTATTTAAAGTAGATGGGACTACTGTAGTCTGGCCTTGCTGCTACAGTAGTTTTTTTGTTTATTAAAAATCGATTAAAATAAATTTACTAGTTTATAGGGTTGTGCTACACTATGCTTACTAAAAGAGAGGAGATAGTGCTTGAAAGAACGTTTTACCAAGTTTATTGATACGATTATCGCACTTGATAAGGGTGACCATACATTAACCGATAAGCAATGGATGAAGAAGCAAAGATGGATTTTTGCGCTGAAGTTGTTTTGGGTGATTGTACTAGTGGCGACATTCCTTCTAGCGATTAATGTCTCCGTTAGTTATTTTGTCTATTTCTTCTATTTTGTTAGTGTACTCTATATTCTGACAAAAATATTAGAGATTTTTATCAATCGAAGAGTGGCGCAATTAGCCGAGGAGGAATAGAAAAAGAATGCGAGTGGTGTATTTTATTATCGCGTGGATTTCGCTAGCGCTGGGGCTTATTGGAATTGTGCTCCCAGTACTTCCGACGACACCGTTTCTACTGCTAACAGTAGTATGTTTTTCGAAGAGTTCTACTCGTTTTGAAGAGTGGTTTCAACAGACGAAACTGTATCAACTATATGTCGCAGATTACCGTGAAACGAAGTCGATTGCGAAAAGCCGTAAGAAGAAAATTATTGTTTATATCTATATTTTAATGGCCATTTCCATTTACCTTGCCCCGATTTTGGCGGTGAAAATTGGACTTGGCGCGCTGACAGTTTTTATTACTTACTATCTATTTTGGGTAATTCCGGATAAAAAATAAGGAGTGTTTCAGATGGTTGAGAAGTTTAAGGAGAAGTTTAGAGCGTTAATAGAAGATTATAAGGTGACAAAAAATGATAACGAAGATTTTGTTTGGTGGTATGTGCAACGAGTAGCCCCATTTAATTTACGCTATGTGATTGCAGCGGTGTTAGTGCTATGTATGGCGGCTATTTATTTTAATATTAAATACGCGCTCACAACAGTGCTCGTTTTATGGATCATTGCCGTTACGATTACCATCGTAGAAAGAGTTTATCGAAAACTAAAACAAAAATAGAAGATACAAGAGAATGAAGTGCACCCTGTCAAGTAGACAGGAAAATAATTAAAGTGTATGACGAGTTCATAAGAACTCGTCTTTTTATTTATGCTGGGATTTTTAACCCCATTGATAAAGTAATTCTTTTCTTATTATAGAACTGGATATACTCCTCAACTTTCTTGAAAAGAGATTCATAGGTTTTGAAATGATACAAACGATATACTTCTTCCTTTAACGTCCCCCAGAATGCTTCAATTGGTCCATTATCGATACATCTTCCAGGACGGGACATACTATGTGTTATTTGTCCTTTCTCTATAAAGTGCTTAAAGAAATGAGAAGTATATTGGAATCCTCGATCACTATGAATCATTGTTTTTTTGTGGGAATTATCTTCCTTTTTATTTGATTAAAAAGTATCTTTAACGATTTGATTATTGTTTTGCTTAGATATTTGATATGCAACTATTTTTCTTTGTGCCATAATCTAAAAACAGCACTTAAATAAAGCTTTGTCTCCCTTTCCATACTTCAATTCAGTGATATCCGTTAATAGTAGAGCCATTGGCTCATATTCTTTCTTAAATTCTCGATTTAAAATATTAGCTGCAGTGTATTCTTCAGTGTTCGGTTTATAACGATAACGTTTTTTTCGTATAACTGCCTTTAATCCCATTAGTTTCATAAGACGCTGAATACATTTATGATTCACTTTTGCATTTCTATAATAGTTTAAATAGATTGTGATACGACGATATCCATATATACCTTGAACAGATTCATATACTTCGTGTATTAATTCCATTAAACGACGTAGTCGTTTTTCAGATTCCCGAAGGGACACGATTTAACCATTTATAATAGCCAGCTCTACTGACTTTTAACACTTTACATAATAGAGTAATATGAAATCCTCTTTTACTTAATTTTTTAATCGTTTGATATTCCGCTTCAAATCTCGTTTGGCAAACATCAACTCGCTTTCCACTTCTTGTAATTTTTTTAGTGCGGCATTTTCTGTTTCTAAATATTCGTTTCGCGCCTTTAATATTGCCATTTCTGCACGAATACGCTCAGTTTCTGTCTGTATATTTTCTGGTTTTCGTTTCCCTCGACTGTCTATTAATCCATCAGGACCATATTTTTGATATTTTTTTACCCATTGATACACCAAGTTGTAAGAAACGTTATATTTCTGTGCGGTTTGTTTATAGTTTAATTGATTTTGAATACAGTCTTTGACGATAAGGATTCTTTCTTCGTGCGTTGTTTTTCTATATTTCATAGTGTACACCTCTGGCTTAGGATCGTAGGCCTTCGTGGCCTCACCATTAGTATACTTAATAATCCAATTTCGTACAGTTCTAGCAGAAGGAATTTTGTATTTTCTTGCGATTACTCTTAAATAGGTTTTCGATTCTAAAAACTCTTTAACCACTTTTTCTTTAAATTCATTTGTATAAGTGTTAAACCCGTCTCGATCTTCTAATGCAGAAGGTCCATATGCTTTATAGTTCAAAAAATACATATTAAATGCTCCAGGTGAAATCTTTAAACCATATTCACTACGCAGCTCACGAAAAGGCACACCATCTAAATACAATTCTATGAATCGTTCTAATTCTTTTGCAGTATGTTTCTTAACCAATCTAAAAAATACCCCCTCTAAAGTAGTTTACTTTTTTTAGTGTCTACTTTAGAGGGAGCATATCAGAATCTAGTTTACGCTAGGTTCTTTTTTTTACCTATCATTAGGAAGAAAATTCAGAGAAAAAATAGGGCGGAGACCTTTGAGAATTAGCGCGAATAGGACTATAATTTAAGTGTAGATATAAAGTAAATGGAGGTAGTTTTTATGAGATTTGACCAAGAACATGATTCATGTACAACGATTCTTGTCGGAAAGAAGGCCAGCTATGATGGTTCAACGCTAGTAGCGCGTACAGAGGACTCATGTAATGGAGAGTTCACTCCAAAGAAATTCATTGTGGTACGTCCAGAAGACCAACCACGTCACTATAAAGCAGTGATTTCAGGCTTTGAAACAGACTTACCAGACAATCCTGTTCGCTATACGGCCATGCCAAACGCCATCAATAACGAAGGCATCTGGGGAGCTGCAGGGATTAATGCTTATAATGTTGCGGTGAGTGCGACAGAAACAATTTCGACGAATCCGCGTGTATTAGGGGCTGACCCACTTGTTGAGACAGGAATTGGGGAAGAAGACATCTTCACATTGGTGTTGCCTTATATTAAAACAGCACGCGAAGGGGTCGAACGTCTTGGACACTTCCTTGAAACAGCAGGAACCTATGAATCAAACGGAATTGCGATTTCTGATGTGAATGAAATCTGGTGGCTTGAATCGATTGGGGGACATCACTGGATGGCTCGCCGTGTACCGGATGATGCGTATGTGGTAAATCCAAACCAACTCGGCAGCGACTTCTTTGATTTTGAAGACAAAGAAAACTTTATGTGCGATCCTGATTTGAAAGACTTTATGATTCGTCATCACTTGAACTTGAATTTTGACGGAGAATCATTCAATCCACGTTACGCATTTGGTTCCCAACGTGACAAAGACCGCTTGTATAACACACCTCGTGCTTGGGATATTCAACGCATGTTTAACCCTGAAGTGGAACAATCTCCAACGAGCTTTGAAATTCCATGGGCTCGCGTTCCATATCGCAAGATTACAGTTGAAGATGTGAAAGAATCGATGAGTACGCATTATCAATTTACGCCATATGATCCTTATGGAAATTTAGGCGATGGTAAGAGCAATCGTCGTTTCCGTACGGTAGGGATTAATCGTACGAGTCAAACGGCCATCCTCCAAATCCGTCCAAATCGTCCGCATGATACAACAGGAATTCAATGGGTATCGTATGGTTCAATGCCATTTACAACGGCCGTTCCATTCTTTACACAAGTGGACACAACGCCAGCGTATTTTGCCAATACGACTGCAAAGGTTTCAACGGATTCCTTCTATTGGTCAAGCCGCTTAATTGCAGGGCTTGCAGATGCCCATTACTTGGAACACCAAGCAGATATTGAAAGTTATCAAAAGAATACATTGTCGCGTGGAGAAGCGATGATTGCTAAAGTTGACGCTCTTCTTGAAAAAGGCGAAACAGTAGACTTCGAAGCGGAAAACCAACAAATGAGTGACTACATCGAAGAAAAGACAGCTGCTTTACTCGATAAAGTATTATTGCGTGCAAGTAATTTAATGGTCAATCATTATTCGGTGAGTGATTAATCGGTGATTGGGTATTAGGAGGTTAGCATTATGGAAGAAAAAGATCAAAAGCAAATGAGCTGGCTGATGATAGCCCTCATTGCATTTAACTTTGTTTGGGGATTAGGGAATGTCGTTAATAACTTCGCCCAACAAGGGATTGTGGTTATTACATCTTGGCTCATTATTTTAGTAATTTACTTTATCCCATATTCATTAATGATTGGACAACTCGGTTCGACGTTTGAAGATAGTGAAGGGGGAGTCAGTGATTGGATTAAACATACGTCTACCAAGAAACTGGCGTATTTTGCAGCATGGACGTTTTGGGTGGTGCAGATTCCTTATTTAGCACAAAAACCACAGACGATTCTCATTGCACTCGGATGGGTATTCCAAGGGCACTCAGGAATTATCGATGAACTGCCGATTCCGCTACTGGTAACAGTCTGTTTAGCCTTTTTCTTAGCTGTTCTGTATATTTCAACAAAGGGAATTCGCGCGTTGAAATTCTTAGGAACGATTGCAGGAACTGCCATGTTTGTGATGTCTATTTTATTCATTCTATTAGCCGTTGGGGTTCCACTCATTAAACCAGATTTACAATTAGCAACAGCGAATATGGATAAGATTGAAACGTATATTCCTAAGTTTGATTTTTCGTACTTCACAACGATTGCGCTTCTTGTCTTCTCGGTCGGAGGAGCAGAGTGTATGTCACCGTATGTGCATAAACTCAAGAATCCAGCCAAAGAATTTCCAAAAGGGATGATTGCGATGGCTGTGATGGTTGGAATCTGTGCGGTCTTTGGATCTTTTGCGATGGGAATGATTTTTGATAGCAATAATATCCCGCAAGACTTGATGCGAAATGGAGCTTACCAAGCATTTGCCGTACTTGGAAAACACTGGAATATTGGGAATGTGCTAGTAACGATTTACGCTTTAACGCAATTTATCGGGCAAACCGCGACGTTGGCATTATCGATTGATGCGCCACTTCAAATCTTCCTCGGTAGTGCCGATGAAGAATATGTTCCTCGCTGGCTTCGTGCACGCACAAAGAACGGTACGTTGCGAAATGGATACTTGCTTACAGGTATTTTAACAGGGGCCCTAATTGTCATGCCGGCTCTAGGACTTAAGGAAATCGATACAGTTGTGGTTTGGATGACAAACTTGAACGCCATCGTCTCCCCAATGTGCTTCTTGTGGGTATTTGTCGCCTTTATGTTCTTATACCGCCATTGGGATAAATTTAAGGGAGCTGAATATAAATACATTAGCAATAAGACACTTGGTTTCTTAATGGGACTTTGGGGATTTGCCTTCACTGCATTTGCATGTATTCTCGGAATGGTGCCACAAATAGATTATGCGCAAAACCCATCTGAATGGTGGTTTGTCTTAATTTCAAATATCATAATGCCATTTGCGCTTCTTGGACTCGGGCTCGTCCTTCCATGGATTGCACGAAGAGAACAAAAACAACAAGCATAAAAAAGCAACAGTATTGTCGAAGCCTTCTTCCATGCGAAGAGGGCTTTTTTCATGAGAGGATTAAGGGAATCAAACTGACAAAATAACCGAAAAAATGGTATAGTAAATAAGAACAGTTTACTAGAAACGAGAGGTAACCCCCATGAAATTATTAACCATTGCAGTCCCATGCTACAACTCTCAAGAATATATGCATTATTGTCTCCAAACGCTCCTTGCTGGTGGCGAAGAGGTTGAAATTTTAATTATTAATGATGGTTCTAAAGACAACACTGCTCGCATTGCTGACCAATATGCCGCAGCTTACCCAACGATTATCCGTGCCATCCATCAAGAAAATAAAGGGCATGGTGGAGCCGTGAATACGGGTATGGCCAACGCAACAGGCAAGTACTTCAAAGTCGTCGATAGTGATGACTGGGTGGATGTACGTGCATACTTAAAAATCCTAGAACAATTACAACGCTTCGAAGAAACTGGCGAAGAAGTCGATGTGTTCATTACGAACTTCGTCTATGAAAAAGAAGGCGCGAAAACGAAAAAAATCATGCGTTATACTTCCGCATTTCCTGAAAATCAAGTGTTTCACTTGGGATGATGCCAAGTCGCTTCGTCGTGGAAAATACATGATGATGCACTCACTCATTTACAATATGAACTTACTTCGTAAATCAGGCCTTCAGTTGCCAGAGCATACGTTTTACGTGGATAATTTGTTTGTCTTCGTACCGCTTCAATATAGCAAATCTTTATACTATATGAATGTGGACTTCTACCGTTACTTTATCGGTCGTGAAGATCAATCTGTGAACGAGAAAGTCATGATTAGCCGTATCGATCAACAAATTCGTGTGAATGAATTATTGATGGCGAACTACCATAGCGATTGGCAATTTCCAACCGTCTTGAAGAATTACTTATTAAACCACTTAGAGATTACAACGGTGATTTCTTGTGCGTTACTCAATAAGGGCGGACTACCAGAGCATCAAGAGAAGAAAAAAGCCTTACTTGCGGATTTAAAAGAAGCCAATCCAGAAGTCTTCCATCTAATTAGTAAAAATGCGTTATGCAAAATTACAATGGCGAGCAATAAACCTGTACAAGTACTATCAAATGGACTTTACACAATTACACAACGATTTATTGGCTTTAACTAAATAGGTTTCGAACTGCCAGGCACAGACTGAAACTTCCAAGTTGTCTATTTATTTTATTGACATTTTTATAAAAAGAGGTACAATAACTTTAATATCAAACTATACTATATCGGAGGTATTGAAATGAAATTTTCTAATCGTTTACTGCTATTCCTTGCAGGAGTTGTTTTTGCCCTTTTAGGACTTTTCCTATTTACAAACCCAGTAGCTAATCTTGTTGCTTACAGCTGGTGGATTGCATTTGGTTTACTGGTTGCTTCTATAGCAGATATTTTAGGCTATTTCTCTGCACCAAAAGAGCTTCGCTCACCTGTTTATCTTTTCCAAGGGTTTGTTAGTCTTCTCTTAGCTCTTTACCTCGTTGCTTATGGCTTTGTGACCCTGCCGGTCGTCATTCCGACCATTGTAGGAATTTGGTTAATTGTAGAAGCCATTATTGCCTTCATTAAAGGCAATCGTCTAGGATTGATTTTCCCTATTATTGGTAGCAATATCACGTGGGTAGCCTTGCTTGCATTTTTACTAGGTCTAGTTATTCTGTTCAATCCAGTGGCTACAAGTGTCTTTGTCGTTTATGTCAATGCCTTTGCATTTTTAGTTACTGGCTTCACCTACATTATTGAGGCCTTTCGTAAATAGTCTAGTTGCTATTTCTATCGCATTCAAAAAGCTGGGAAATCATATTCTCAGCTTTTTCGTCTCTTTAACTATCACTTTTTCGCATCCCATTCTGCGTAGAATTGCTCCAAGTATTCTTCCAAAAAGTGATGGCATAGCGCTCTGGCATTCGATAATCTGCAATAATAACCGGTCGAGAACGGGGCATCGACTCAATCATACCGAGAGCGTGGTAGTTTTTTTATGAAATTATCATATATGGTAATTTCGTGAAGTGCGCCTAATCGCTTTGGTTCGCCTGAAGGGTCCATGGTATAATAAACAAGACAACATAAGAAATGGGGAAACCACATGAAACCATTTGATTACATCGTTGTGGGTGCTGGATTATTCGGTGCAACCTTTGCACACGAAGCAGCAACACGCGGTTATAAAGTAAAAGTGATTGAGAAAAGAAACCATATTGCGGGGAATATTTATACAAAAGAAGTGGAAGGGATTCAAGTGCACGAATATGGTGCGCATATTTTCCACACGAGCGACAAGAAGATTTGGGATTACGTGCATCAGTTTGCGACATTTAATCGTTATACGAATACTCCAGTTGCCAACTTCAACGGTGAGATTTACAACTTGCCATTTAACATGAATACTTTTAATAAATTATGGGGTGTCGTGACGCCACAAGAAGCTGAAAGCAAAAAAATCGCTGAGCAGCGTGCGGTACTCGGCGATAAAGAACCTGAGAACTTAGAAGAGCAGGCGATTTCTCTTGTTGGGGAAGATATTTACTATAAACTCATCAAGGGCTACACGGAGAAACAATGGGGACGTTCGGCTACAGAATTACCAGCGTTTATCATCCGCCGCTTGCCTGTTCGCTATACTTACGATAACAACTACTTCAACGATACGTACCAAGGAATTCCGATTGGCGGCTATACGAAGATGATTGAAGCCATGCTAGACCACGAGAATATCGAAGTAGAGTTGAATGTCGATTTCTTCGCGAAAAAGACGAGTACTTAAATAGTGGCGCCAAAATCGTCTTCACGGGAATGATTGACGAGTTCTTCGATTATGAACTTGGAACGCTGGAATACCGTTCACTACGATTTGAAACAGAAGTCGTGGACGTAGAGAACTACCAAGGAAATGCGGTGGTGAACTATACAGACCGCGAAACGCCATACACTCGTATCATCGAGCATAAGCATTTCGAGTTTGGCACTCAGCCGAAAACGGTAATTACGCGTGAGTATCCTGCCGATTGGAAAGTGGGAGATGAGCCTTATTACCCAGTGAATAATAAAGTGAACAACGACTTGTACGCACAGTATAAGAAATTAGCGCAGACGGTTCCGCAAGTGATTTTCGGAGGACGCCTTGGACAGTATCGTTATTACGATATGCATCAAGTCATCGCCGCAGCATTAGAAACAGTGAAACATGAATTTGAATAAATGCAAAGACACCCTATTTGGTTAGATTCAAATAGGGTGTTATTGATGATGGATTCCTTCGAATTCTAGCGGATTTTATCATAACTACAATAATGGGGTACCGGTTCGAGCCTATAGTCTCTCACCTTTAAAGCTTCAAAAAGGACGTAAGGAATAAATTCCTACGCCCTTTAATTCACATTTAATACGATTCCCCATTATTGTGGCTATGAAATCCGCAAGATTCTTTGGAATCCACACACAATAAATCAATCAAAAATGTTTTTCGATTTTAATCCAATTAAGCATTTACTGTATCTAATTCTTCGCTGATAGCTTCTAAGCGAGCTACAACTTCTTCAAGAGATAGGTTGTGCTCTTGCACGTAGCGGTTACGTGGATGAACACGACATTCATGGCAGCAACCACGTAAGTATTTGTCTTCGTTTTCTTCAGAACAGAGAATGCGACGGTTACATTCTGGGTTACCACAGTTTACGTAACGTTCGCAAGGTGTCCCATCAAACCAATCTTTCCCGATAACCACTGGGTCTACGTGGTTGATGTCGACAGCGATACGCTCATCGAATACGTACATTTTTCCATCCCATAATTCGCCTTGAACTTCTGGGTCTTTACCGTAAGTTGCGATACCACCGTGTAATTGACCAACATCTTTGTAGCCTTCACGAACCATCCAGCCAGAGAATTTCTCACAGCGAACGCCACCTGTACAGTAAACAACGACACGTTTGTCCATGAATTTCTCTTTGTTATCGCGAACCCATTGTGGTAATTCACGGAAGTTGCGAATGTCAGGACGGATGGCACCGCGGAAGTGACCTAAGTCGTACTCATAGTCGTTACGAGTGTCTAGTACAACTGTGTTTTCGTCTAATAGAGCTTCTTTAAACTCTTGTGGAGAAAGGTAAGCCCCTGTTGTTTCAAGTGGGTTAATATCGTTATCGAAGTCATTATCTTCTAAACCAAGGTGTACGATTTCTTTTTTGTAACGAACGAACATCTTCTTGAAGGCTTGCTCGCTTTCTTCGTCGATTTTAAACCATAAGTCTTCCATCCCCCGGAAGAGAGTGAACATAGTCCATATATTTTTGAGTTGTTTCGTAATCACCAGATACAGTTCCGTTGATTCCTTCGTCAGCGACAAGGATACGTCCTTTTAATCCGATTGATTTGCAGAATGCTAAATGATCTGCCGCAAATTGTTCCGCATTCTCGATTGGAACGTATTTATAGTAAAGTAAAACACGAATGTCTTTTGCCATAATGTAAATCTTTCATCCTTTTCTAATTTGTAATGATTCTATTGTACCTATAATGAGAATGATTATCAATGAATTCGATTGTGAAAAACTTCGAAAGGTATTGACATGACGGCGTTTTCGAGTATAATTGCAGTATAACGTTAAATTTATCAGATTGGAGGAGAAATCAATGAACAACTTAAACGTAAAACAAGTACATGATTTGAGAAACCTTCCAATTTTGGTGAATGAAGTATAGCGCATTTTTATAGATAAATTTAAGTGAGCCGTTACTTTTTCCATGCGTGGGGAAGGTGACGGCTTTTTTGATGGAGGAAAACGATGAATCTTTTTTTTAAGAGAATATTTGATTTTATTAAACAACATCCGCTACGCTATCTAGCAAGTCTTATCTTAATGATGGTAAGTAGTATTGCGGTTATTTACCCAGCGCGTATTATTGGTCAAGTGGTAGACCAAATTGTAAATGGGACATTGACAGCAGAATGGCTTGTATCACAGCTGGCGGTTCTTGTTGGTGTGATTGCAGTGGCTTACGCTGCAGAGAGTGCATGGACGTATATGATTTTTATTGGGTATTACGAGATTCAGCACGAATTGCGTGTGAGGTTACTTAGAAATAATTTATTGAAAAAGATTCCTTTCTACGCCCATTTTCGAACGGGAGACATTATCACTCGGAGTAGCGAAGATGTGTCGACTATGGGAGAAGTTATGGGGTTTGGTACGTATGCGACGTTGAACTCTTCTTTTATGTTGATTGTTACGCTCTCGATGATGATTACTACTGTTTCATTACCATTAACGATAGCTGCACTGGTTCCAATGCCGATTTTGTCGTATTTCGTTTATAAATGGGGCTATGAAGTTGAGAAGGAATACAGTAAGTCGCAAGCTGCAGTTTCTGAATTGAACAATGAAGTGCTTGAAATGATTGACGGGAACTATGTGGTCCGTGCTTATGGTCAAGAAGAGGCAATGGTTGGAGCCTTTCGTGAAAAGACAGAAGCAGCCATGAAGAAAAATATCCGTGTTGGAGAATTGGACTCTCGATTTATGCCACTCGCAGAGTTTGTAGCGATGTTGAGTTTTGTTATTGGGATTTCATATGGCGGTTATCTTGTTTCTCAAGGAGTTATTCAAGTGGGGGACGTTATTGCTTTTCAGGTCTATATGGGTTCGATTATGTGGCCAATTTTTATGCTTGGTGATATTTTATCGACTTATAAACGTGGAAAGGTCGCGTCTTCACGGATTCAGGAATTAGAAGACTATAATGATGGATTTTGGAACGTGGGGGTACAAAGCGCCCTCTTGAGATGGATTGACTCAATCGAGTTTAAGGAGCTTTTCACTTTCACGTATCCAGGGCGAAGAGACAACCATTTATGCTGAAAAGGAGATTGACGTGACGATTCACGAGGGGGAAACATTAGGAATCGTTGGGAAAACAGGGGCTGGAAAGACGACTTTCTTAGTACAGCTCTTACATCAGTTTCCATATGCTAGGCAGGCCATTTTAATGAATGGTATCCCTGTTGTGGAGTATAAAGAAAACGATGTTGCTCATCAGATTGCTTATGTACCGCAAGAACACACACTTTTTTCGCGTTCGATTCGAGAAAATATGTATTTTGGAAAAGCAAATGCAACAGATGATGAAATCTGGGCCGCGTTGAAACTGGCCGCTTTTGACAAGGATGTGAGACGCATGCCAGAGGGCCTTGATACGATTGTTGGCGAAAAAGGTGTATCGCTTAGTGGCGGGCAAAAGCAGCGTTTGTCGATTGCTCGGGCATTGCTTCGAAACAGGGAATGCTTAATTCTGGATGATGCACTATCTGCGGTTGACGCGAAGACGGAACGCGAGATTATTTCGCATCTACAAGATGAACGGAAAGAGGGAATCAATTTAATTGCGTCACACCGACTTTCTGCGATTCGTCATGCTGATGAAATTATTGTATTAAGTGACGGATGTATTAGTGAACGTGGGACACATGAAGAGTTAATCAGTCAAAAAGGATGGTATTACGAGCAATACCATATTCAAGAATTAGAGGAGGAATTAGAATGACGACGTTTAGACGCTTACTTAGTTATTTGAAATATGAAATACGTCCATTCGTACTCGGATTATTTCTCCTATTGGTATCGACGATTGCGACGTTAACTGGCCCTATCATTGCGAAATATCTTATTGACAAGATAATTACACCGATGGAACAAACGCATGTATTCGAGTTAGGGACTTTACTTCAAGGTGTGGGACTCTACTTCATCGTGACAGGCGTTGGCTATCTTTGTGTTTACTTAAATCGAGTCGTCATGAAGAATCTGTCAAACCGAATCGCCAAACGTCTTCGGGATGAAGTTTTTGAACATGTACAAACATTGCCGATTTCGTATTTTGATCACTTACCTGCCGGAAAAGTTGTATCCCGTATTACGAGTGATACGGAATCCGTCCGTGCTAATTTCTATGTGACGGGTATTTCTACATTACTTAGTACGATTGTGACACTTATTGGGGTATATATTGCTATCTTTATGCTACATGCAGGACTAGCAGCAGCTTTTCTTATTCCTCAGTTCCGGTAATGATTTTTTTGTGGCAGAGAGACTGTTGCACTAACTGCAGCGCAAAAATTGTTCTCGCAAAGTCGAGAATTATATAGTCAGCTCAGTGGTCAACTGAATGAATCCATTCAAGGAGCTGTGATTGTTCAGGCGTTTCAACAAGAAGAGACAATAGTCGAGGAATATGAAGAAAAGAATAAGGAATGGGCACGTGTAGGACGTGGCGAATTGAGGTTAGATGCATTCTTCTCATGGAGTCTTGTTGGCCTTTTGAGAAATATAACTCTATTTTGTATCATTTACTTCTTTAGCATGCAATTTATAGGAGGGTCATTAGGAATTTCTGCTGGGCTTCTTTATGCGTTTATTGATTATGTCAACCGGATATACGAACCTATTCAAACATTCATGAATATCGTTTCAGGATTGCAACAATCAATGGCGGCCGGTGACCGTGTGTTTGAATTGATGGATACGCCAAGCGAAGAAAGTGGAGAAGAGCTCTTTACATTTGATGAAGGACGAATTGAATTTAAGGATGTCAGCTTCGAGTATACGCCAGGCGTTCCGGTGTTAAAGCATTTGAATTTCACGGTAGAACCTGGGCAGACAGTGGCCTTTGTGGGACATACCGGTTCAGGGAAATCATCCATTATGAACTTGCTGTTTCGATTCTATGACCCAACGAGTGGAGCTATCTTGATTGATGGGAAAAACACGCGTGACTATAACAGACGTAGCGTTCGAAGCGAAATGGGTATCGTGCTTCAAGATCCGTATTTATTCACAGGGACGATTGCTTCAAACGTCGGGCTCAATAATGAATCGATTCAACCGGAGACGATTAAAGAGGCGCTTGTTAAAGTGGGCGGAGGACATCTACTCACAAAGAGTGACAAAGGACTGGACTACGAGGTGAAAGAAAAAGGGATGGACTTCTCTTCAGGAGAACGACAACTGATTTCATTTGCTCGAGCTATTGTCTTTGACCCGAAAATCTTAATTTTAGATGAGGCTACTTCGCATATCGATACCGAGACGGAAGAGATTATTCAAAATGCGATTAATGTCGTTAAAGAAGGACGTACAACCTTCATGATTGCGCACCGTCTTTCTACGATTGCTCATGCCGACCAAATTTTTGTGTTGGATAAAGGCGAAATTGTGGAACGTGGAACGCATGATGAATTACTTCAACTACAAGGACAATATGCCGAAATGGTGGCTCTTCAAAAAGGGTAATCGCATAGACTCTGTTTCTTTTGAAACGGAGTCTTTTTTGATGCAGTTGGTAAATCGAATTTTTATTGTTTTTCAAAGGAGTTCAAGGTGCATAAAGCCGCCTAGTTTGTTACAATGTGTAGGAAACAGATTGGGGAGAGAGTTATGATTACAAAAGAAGTTATTGAACGTGCAACGGCACATCGCCGTCATTTACATATGTATCCAGAAGTATCCGGAACGGAAGTCGAAACGACTCGTTATATCCGCGAAGCCCTAGAAGCAATGGGGCTTAAATGCTGGGATTTACAATCAAAAACAGGAGTGGTTGCAGAAATCGGGAATGGGGATGGCCCAACATTAGCCTTACGTGCCGACATTGATGCGTTACCGATTGTGGAACAAACAGGTTTAGACTACGCTTCAAAAAATGAAGGAGCGATGCATGCGTGTGGACATGATTTCCATACAGCAAGTTTACTTGGAGCCGTGCAAGTGTTGAAGGCACAAGAAGACAAATTGCAAGGGAAAGTTCGTTTCATTTTCCAACCGGCAGAAGAGAGTAACCAAGGAGCACGCGCATTGATTTCTGAAGGCGTGCTTGAGGGAGTCGATGCCATTATTGGCTTCCATAACAAACCAGAACTTCCAGTTGGAACGATTGGCGTGAAGGAAGGTCCACTCATGGCAGCAGTCGGCCAGTTCAAAGCCGAAATTACAGGGGTAGGAACGCATGCGGCAGCACCGCACAATGGGAACGATCCAATCGTGACGGCTTGCCAAGTGATTGCGAACGCTCAAGCCATCGTTGCTCGTCATACGTCTCCACTAGAACCAGTGGTATTAAGCGTATCGCATATCGAAGCAGGAAATACATGGAATGTGATTCCAGAAAAAGTATTTTTTGAAGGAACGATTCGTACGTTTAATAAAGAAGTCGAACGTAAAATGACCGAGCAGTTCGAGAAGATGATTGCCCAAACCGCAGATGTTTACGGACAAAAAGGAAGTATCGAATGGATTTTAACGCCACCAGTCGTGCATAATGATGCCGCAGTCACAAAAGTGGTTAAAAGTGTGACGGAGAAATTTGCGACAGTGGTAACACCGGAAGTGACTTTAGGAGCGGAAGATTTCGCTAATTATATGGAACACGTTCCAGGATGTTTCGTCTTTATTGGAACAGGCTGTCCACGCGAATGGCATCACCCAGCATTCTTAGTGGATGATGCAGCATTACCGTTTGCGATTCAGTATTTTGTCGACAATACAAATGCTCTCTTAGAAGTACTCTCACAGAAAGGAAACGCGTAATATGAAAACAATGGTGGTGATTAGCCATCCAACGGTTCATTCGTCGTCGAGTCAACAGTTTTTCCTTGCAACTTTAAAAGGGGGAGAAGCTGTAACGGTTCGTCATTTAGATGAAGTATGGAGTGAAGCGAAACCTCATTTTACAAGAGTAACGGAAGAAAAAGCCTTGCTAGACTCCCAGGCCAAACGCCTGATTCTTCAATTCCCGATGTATTGGTATCAAGCGCCTTCTGTCATGAAGGAATGGATTGATACGGTGATGAGTAAGAGTGCCCTTTTTGCAAAACAAGTTAAGGAACTCGGAATCGTTGTGACACTCGGTGTAAAAGAAGAAGCCTTCCGTGCAGGAGGGAAAGAGCAGTTTACGATTTCGGAACTCTTGCGCCCTTTCCAAGCACTGGCCAATGCGATGGGGTGGACCTATTTACCAATTTTCGAAGTGCATCAATTTGATTATAAGACGGAAGAGGCAAAACAAGCGTTACTCGTGGAATATTTACAATACGTGACGAAGAGAATTACGGAGCATTAAAAGAAACCGAAGAGTGGTTTATCAAACGTGCAGAAGCGATGGAGGGCGCACACTGGGAACAGATTGCGGAGTGGATCAAAGAAAACCAGGACGAAAGACTGGAACTCGAGATGCATCTAAGTCATTGGGAGGAGAGTCAATATGGAGATTATTGAGAAAATCAGGCTACTCGATGCGTGGATTATTGAATCAAAAGAGTATAAAGAACGCGCATTGCTTGTGGCTGCAAAAAATCTTCTTTTAGAACAAGCAAAACGAATTGAACAAGCACATGGTGAGTTGGATGGGCGTATGTGGAGTCCTGAAAACTGGGCCAAATAAGGAGAATGAGATTGAAAAAAGATTATTTAGGACTGCGACTCGTGTTACTCGTCATCGCCTGTTTCTTAATCGGACTTGGCGCGAAGATGGCAGGTTCGAGTACATTAGGAGCGGACGTTGTCGTTCTTGTGTGGGAAGGGTTAAATCGCACATTTGGTGTAGATATGGGAACAAGTAATATTATCGTTTCCCTTGTATTTCTTGCCATTACGCTAAGTATCAACTGGAGATATATTGGATTTGGAACAGTTGTAGGGATGTTCTTACAAAGCTTCTTTATTGAACTGTTCGATTTTAGAGCTCTTGCCGAAATGGATATAACCGTAAAAGTAGTGGCCATGGTTGTAGGGATTGCCTTAATTGCTATGGGGTGTGCAGTGTATGCTTTAGCAGAACTTGGAGTTGGACCGTATATTGCCGCAACACTTGCCTTACATGAAAAATTCAAAACATCCATTCCTAAAAATAAGTTCTTCATCGATGCGAGCTGTGTCATTATCGCCGCAATTTTGGGGCAATGGCCAACGATTGGACCAGTTGTCTCTTTAATCATCAGTGGAGTCATTATGGACCAAACAATGGTGATTTTGAAGAAGTTTTTACCAATTAAATAAAATAGACAAAATGAAACCTATCTACACGAGAAATCCTATTGTAGATAGGCTTTTTAGCGCTTTATCGAAATTATGAAACATGACACCGTTTCCAAAGAGAGCAAAATAGTACAAGTCAAAAGCAAAATAGTTATTGTGAAAGCGGTTTTTTCGTTGTAAACTAAAAGTGTCTTAAAAAGTAATAGAACTAGGGGGAGACAACATGAAAAAGAAAGTATTACTATCAAGCGCAGCATTATTAGCAGCTGTATCTTTAGCAGCTTGCGGAAATAATAGCAACAGCACTAGTAAAACAGACTCAACAACACAAGGAGCTTCTAAAGAAAAAGTTACTCTTAAATTAGCAGCTCTAGAGAGTGGTTACGGCGCAGAAATGTGGCCAGCAATCATCAAAGCTTATGAAGAGGCTAATCCAAACGTTAAAGTGGAATTGACTCAAGATAAGGAAATTGAAGATAAAATTACGCCTCAAATGAAAGCTGGCGATTACCCAGATATCGTAATGTTAGCTTTAGGACGTAAAAAAGCTTTACCAGAAACATTAATTAAAGAAAAAGCTTTAGCTGACTTAACTGGATTATTCGATATGAAAGTTTACGGCGAAGACAAAAAAGTTTCTGAAAAATTATTAAACAATGTATTAGGAACAACAGTAACTGACCCTTACGGAGACGGAAAACACTACTTAGCACCAATGTTCTACGCTCCAACAGGATTATTCTACAATGAAGCATTATTCAAATCTAAAGGTTGGGAAGTTCCAAAAGATATGCCTGGTATGAAAGAATTAGCTGAAAAAGCTAAGAAAGATGGCATTTCATTATTCACTTATCCAGTATCTGGATACTTAGATAGCTTCTTCCCAGCATTATTAGCAAACGCTGGTGGCGTTGATTTATTCAACAAAGCAATGAAATACGACACAGGAGCATTCACTTCTGACGGCGCAACTAAAGCGTTCGAAGCGTTAGGAACATTCTTACAAAACGTTGAACCTTCAACAGTAGCAAACGCAAACCCACAAAGCTTCACTAAGAACCAACAATTAATCTTAGACAACAAAGCTTTATTCATGCCAAACGGTACTTGGGTAGTTGGGGAAATGGCTAAAGCACCTCGTGCAGAAGGCTTCAAATGGTCTATGACAGCTGCACCTGCAATCGAAAAAGGTGGCAAACGTTATGTTTACTCATTCTTCGAACACATCTGGGTTCCAAAAGAATCTAAGAACCAAGAAGCAGCTAAAGAATTCTTATCATTCTTATACTCTGACAAAGCAGCAGAAATCTTTGCTAAATACAACGCAGCTCAACCAATTAAAGGTGTAACAGCTAAATTACCTGATGAATTGAAATCATTATACAAAGTTGTAGATGAAGTTGATGGCGTAATCAATGGTAACTTCGTAGCTACTAAACCTGTTGAAGGCGTAAGCATGAAAGACACATTATATGGTCAAATCGACTCTGTAGCATCTGGTCAAAAAACAGTTGCTGAATGGCAAAAATCTGTAGAAGAAGTTAGCCAAAAACTAAAAGCAGCAGTTGAATAATTCAAATAGAATGAATTAAATAAGAGTGGGATGCGAAGCGATTTTCGAGGATGAAAATTCCTTCCACCCACTCTCATTTTATCTAAAAATGGTCGAAAGAGGGCAGAACGATGAAAAATCGTAGAAAAAGAGAGAGAAATTTATTTATTCTCGTGTGTCTATTACCTGCACTAATTTTATTCTTTACGTTTTTAATTTACCCAACTATTGAAGTATTCCGCATGTCCATGTTCAAATGGGGCGGATTCTCAAACAATCAACAATTTGTTGGATTAGATAACTTTAAAATCTTATGGCAAGATGAAAATTTCTTTAGAACGATTCAGAACACAATCTTACTAATCGTAGTGGTAACACTCTTTACAGTAGTATTGGCAGTTCTTTTCGCGGCAATCCTTTCAACAGAAAAGATTCGCGGAAACAACTTCTTCAGAATTATTTTCTACATCCCTAATATTTTATCAATCGTAGTTATTGCAGGTATTTTCTCAGCAATTTATGATCCAAAAGCTGGACTTTTAAATGCTGTATTACCAGAAGCATGGAATAAATTATGGCTGGGTGATCAAAGTATTGTTATTTACTCACTTGCATTTGCATTAATTTGGCAAGCGATTGGGTACTACATGGTTATGTATATGGCAGGGATGGCGAATATTCCAGCAAGCTTGTATGAAGCAGCTGACCTTGATGGAGCTGGAAAAATCGGTAAATTCTTTAACGTTACATTACCATTGATTTGGAATAGTATTCGTACAACATTAACATTCTTCATTATCAGTACGATTAACTTAAGTTTCTTACTTGTACAAATCTTGACAGACGGTGGACCAGACGGATCAACTGAAGTGTTCTTAAGCTACATGTTCAAACAAGCTATACAAACTCTTCATACGGATACGGTATGGCAATCGGTGTAGTTATCTTTATATTCTCATTCGGATTATCAGGTATCGTAAGTCATATTACGAAACGCGATATTCTTGAATACTAGGAGGGGAGATCATGAAAGGAAATACTCGTTCATTCGAAAAGCTGTATAAAGCTTTTATATACGTAGCGCTAATTACATTAGCGATTAGTATTATTGTACCAGTGGGCTGGGTCTTCTTAGCTTCTGTTAAAGAGAATAGAGAGTTCTACGGATCTCCATGGACAATGCCGGAAGGATTCTACATCCAAAACTTTGTGGATGCTTGGAATAAAGCAAAAATGGGTGACTACATGCTGAACTCAGTGATTGTTACAGCATTAGCGTTAACAATCTTAGTAGTTGTAGCCATTCCTTCTTCATACGTATTAGCACGTTACAAATTCCCAGGAAGTCGTTTCATTAACTCTTTACTAAAAGGTGGATTATTCATCAACGTAAACTATATCGTTGTACCAATCTTCTTAATGTTACTCGACTGGGATAAAGGACTAAAAGGATTCGGCATTAACGGATTCTTCTTGAACAACATTTTCGTCTTAGCGGTTGTGTATGCAGCGACATCATTACCGTTTACGATTTATCTATTATCAAACTTCTTCAAGACATTGCCAACAACGTTTGAAGAAGCAGCATCTATCGACGGTGCAGGATATTTCACAACAATGATCCGCGTCATGACACCAATGGCAAGACCAAGTATTATCACAGTAATCTTATTCAACTTCCTCTCATTCTGGAATGAATACATTATCGCTCTTACATTAATGCCAGGTAAAAACCAAACTTTACCAGTAGGGTTGAAAAACTTAATTCAAGCGCAACGTGGGGCAGCTGAATACGGACAATTATACGCAGGGATGGTATTAGTAATGTTACCAACATTAATTCTATACATTCTTGTTCAAAATAAACTAACACAAGGGATGACACTAGGCGGCTCTAAAGAGTAATCGTCATCGCAGGAGGAAAGAAAATGGGTAAAACAAAAGGGCGTTTAACCCTACCAAGTGAATCGAATTTTCTTGAACAGACTAAAGAATTGCTCGACCGTTGGGGTGCAGATGCAATTCGTGATAGCGATGGAACGAAACTCGATGAAGCAACCAAACAATTAGATGCAAAAATCTATACAACCTACTTTGTAGCACGTAACCATAATGATTTCATCAAAAATCATATGGAAGAGTGCCAACAAATCTTCGTCATGTCAAAATTCTGGTTAGCAACAGAAGATACGCTAACGATTCCATTTATGGAAGGCTACTTCGAAGACCAAGTGCAACCAGACTATGTACATGATCCAAAAAGATATTGGGAAGTCATCGACCGTACTACTGGAGAAGTGGTTCCGGTTGAGAAATGGACTGTCCATGAAAAAAACAACACGATTACCATTGAAGGCACTCGTCCTTTCCATGAGTATACAGTGTCGTTTCTAGTGTATGCGATTTGGGATCCAACTCAAATGTACAATCATATTACGAATAACTGGGGCGATGTTCCTCACGATATTCCATTTGATGTACGTGGACCTCATTCAAATCAATTCATGCACTCTTATTTAAAACAATGGTTAAAAGATAATCCGGATACTGATGTGGTTCGTTTTACAACGTTCTTCTATCACTTCACATTAATTTTCAACAACTTAGGAAAAGAAAAATTTGTGGACTGGTTCGGATATGGTGCCAGCGTTTCAGTAGCGGCACTTGAAGCTTTTGCTAAGGAAAAAGGCTATCGCTTAAGAGCAGAAGACATTGTGGATGAAGGGTACTATAACTCAACATTCCGCACACCAAGTAAAGCGTACTTAGACTATATCGACTTCATTCAAGCATTCGTTGCTAGAGAAGCCAAAAAACTAGTCGACGAAGTACACGATGCTGGTAAAGAAGCCATGATGTTCTTAGGAGATAACTGGATTGGTACAGAACCATACGGACCATACTTCGAACAAATTGGATTAGATGCAGTGGTAGGTTCTGTCGGCGGCGGAGCAACACTTCGTATGATTTCAGATATTCCACACGTAAAATATACAGAAGGAAGATTCTTACCATACTTCTTCCCAGATGTATTCCGTGAAGGAAATGATCCTACGATTGAAGCCAATAAAAACTGGTTATCAGCAAGACGTGCCATCATGCGTAACCCTGTAGACCGTATCGGATACGGTGGTTATTTAAGTCTTGCATATAAATTCCCTAAATTTGTCGACTACATTGAACATGTAACAGATGAATTTAGAGAAATCTACGATATCGTTAAACATACAAAACCATATACTGGTTTGAAAGTAGCCATCTTAAATGCATGGGGGCGTTTAAGAACTTGGCAAGCACACATGGTTGCCCATGAACTTCCATACAAACAAATCTATTCTTACCTTGGAATTATGGAAGCCTTAAGTGGTGCTAGTGTGGACGTAAGCTTTATCAGCTTTGACGATATTATTAATGATGGAGTTCCAGAAGGTGTCGATGTCATCATCAACGCGGGGGATGCCGGTACTTCATTTAGCGGTGGAGAGGTTTGGAAGAATGAAACGCTCATTACACGTATTCGTGAATTCGTGTATAACGGCGGCGGATTTGTCGGAGTTGGGGAACCAACAGCCGTTCATCATCAAGGAAGATTCTTCCAACTTGGAGATATTTTGGGTGTTGAAAGAGAAATGGGATATAGCCTTTCAACAGATAAATACTTTACAAAAGAATTGAAAGAACACTTTATTATCGAAGATATTGAAGATGTTCATAAGATTGACTTTGGGGAAAATATTAAAAACGTGTATGGCTTAACGAGTGCCACAGAAGTACTTGAATTTAGCAATCCGAAAGTAAGCGCAGGTGGCGTCGAAGAAGGAATCGTTCTTCCAGCCAATGCCGAAGGAAAAGAATTCGGGGAAATCCATCTTGCAGCCAACCCTTACGGAAAAGGTCGTGGGGTTTACATTGCAGGACTTCCATACACACCAGAAAATACAAGATTATTAATGCGTGCGTTATTCTACGCAGCGAATAAAGAAAGTGAATTAACAAAATGGTATGCAAGCAATCCATTAGTGGAAGTACATGCTTATCCTGAAAAAGGAGTGTATGCAATCGTGAATAATACGAACGAATTGCAATCAACACTCGTTTATGATGGAGCAGGTGTATCAAGAACTGTGGAACTTGAGCCAAGCGAAATTAGATGGGAGAAGATATCATGAATCCTAAAGTGAAAATTTGGATCCGCGTCGTATTGATGTTGGTATTCTTATATGTAGTTATTTTGGGGCATCAGATGATTGGCAAAGAAGGCGTTGCAACAATGCTTGTTGGCTTAGCTGGATTACTTCTCTTGCTATGGGATTACAATCGTCCGTACTCTAAATCGATGAAGCGTTAATAAAACTTAACTAGGAACAGGGGCTTGTTTACCAACAAGCCCCTGTTCCTGTTTGCATAGACACAATATTAAAAAACAACATAAGATAAAATGCGCAAAACCTGCGGTTTGTGATTACTGCGAAGATTTGTGGGTTCGTTTTATAGTAGCTGTAATGAGGGACCGGCTCGAGCCTGTAGTCTCTCATCTTCAAAGTTCAAAATAGGAGTAAGGGATAAATCCCTAACTCCTATTAATTCACCTTTGATCCTTTTCCCATTACTGCTACTATAAGAACCCGACAAATCTTCTTCGTAATCACAATATTATTTTTAAATATTGTGTCCGTGCACGAAAAGGGAGGGTAGGAGGAGGTAGAGGGATTTGGTACAAACGAGTCTTTTCGTAATCACAGTGCTATTTTTAAATATTGTGTCCTGCCAAGAAAAAGGGGAGGAGAAATTGGTGAAATTTCTTATAGGAATTTGGTTTATTAAAAGATGAAAATATCGTATAATAGAAAAGAAATTGAAAGGAATGGGGGATAATATGAAAGGATTGTTTATCACGATGGAAGGTCCTGATGGCGCTGGGAAAACAACTGTCATCAACCAACTGATTCCTTTGTTACAAACACGCGCTAGTGGATATTGTTTCAACGAGAGAACCTGGTGGAAGCCGCATCGCTGAAGATATTCGAAATGTCATTCTGGATGTGAACAATACAGAAATGGACGAGAGAACAGAAGCGATTTTATATGCAGCGGGTCGTCGCCAGCATTTAAAAGATCGTATCTTACCAAACTTAGAAAAAGGGAATATTGTTTTTTGTGATCGTTTTGTCGATAGCTCGTTGGTGTATCAAGGAGTGGCTCGTGGGATTGGTGTAGAAGAAGTTGCACAGTTAAACCATTTTGCAACGGATGGCCTAGAACCAAGCACGACGCTTTACTTAGATGTGCCGGCTGAAGTTGGATTGGAACGTATTCATAAAGCAAGAGGGAACCGTCAATTTGATCGCTTAGACCAAGAAGGCTTAAGTTTCCATACGATGGTTCGCAATGGATATTTAGAATTAGTGAAAAAATATCCGGAAAGAATTGTATCGATTGATGCGACAAAATCCATTGAAGAAGTAGTGGAAGAGTGCTTCCGCGTTTTAGTGGAACGTTACCCAAAATATTTTACAAAATAGGAGAATGAAATCATGAAATTATTAATTGCGATTGTACAAGATAAAGATGCACATTTATTAGGAGATGAGTTTGCACAAGCAAATATTCGCGCAACTCGTTTATCAACAACAGGTGGATTCTTACGCGCAGGAAACACTACTTTCATCATCGGTATTGAAGAAGAACGTGTACAAGAAGCGTTAGACATTATCAAAGAAAACTGCCAATCACGTGAACAAATGACTGTGCCACCAGTGCATATCGACAGCATGCTTGATAGCGCGCTAACAACTCCAGTTCCAGTTCGTGTAGGTGGAGCTACAGTATTCGTATTGCCTGTAGACTCATTCTTCCGTTTCTAAGATGGAAAAGATGCAAGAAGCATTTATTCGTGCCGTCGATAACGGTCAGTTGAGCCATGCCTATTTGTTTGAAGGAGCAAAGGGGATTGGGAAAGCGGAGATGGCTAAGGAAATCGCAAAGATGCTGAACTGCACGAAGCGAACAAAAGGCGAGCCTGCATGCGGCGAGTGTGAACACTGCACAAGAATTGACCATGGAAACTTCCCTGATTTTATCGTGGTAGAACCTGAAGGCACAACGGTAAAGGTGGATCAAATTCGTACACTGAAATCACAGTTAACGAAAACAGCGATGGAGTCGAGTGCGATTGTTTGTGTGATTCACGCAGTCGATACGTTAACACAAGGCGCTGCGAATAGCTTATTGAAGTTTTTAGAAGAACCAACGGGAAATATCCATTTCATTCTTCTAACAGAGCAACTCAGCAAGGTTCTGATTACGATTCAATCGCGCTGTCAGATTATTCGATTCCAATCAGATGCAGGAGAAAATATTGTTTCCACGCTGAAAGAACGAGGGGTTCCAAACGCAACGGCGCAATTATTGTCTCAATTGACGAGTAATATTGACCAAGCAGTAGAGATGCTCGAGAGTGAAAGTTTTGGACAGATTCGTCAAGAAAGCTGGAATTGGTTTGTCCGCGTATTTACGAATCGTGCGATGGCCTTTGTGACGATTCAGTCCCAAGTGATGCCACTCTTAGCGACAAAGGCTGATAGTGAACTGTTTTTAACACTATTACAAATTTATATCCGTGATGCTTTGCTGGTTTCTCGAGGAGTCGAAGGAGCCGTTATTCAAAGCGATAAGCTCGCTACGATGAAGAGTTTTGCAAATCATCTTACCGTGAGTGAATGGATTAAAGAACATGAAAAAATGACCAACGCCATTGCCAAAGTAAGTGCCAACGTTGGAGTTCAAGCAGTATTAGAACAATGGGTATTAAAAATCCCAAAATAAGATAGGAGGTGCGTGAATGCCAAACAGACAATTGTATGATCGAATCGAACGCTTAACAAAACAAACGTTGTTGCAACTACATGAGCTCGAACAGATTTCTGAAGAGTTGCAAAAAGTCATCGAAGAGAATCATAATTTAACGATGGAAAATCGTCACTTGAAAGATCGTTTAGACGAGTTAGAGCCAAACACGCACACGAAGAAAGTGGCTAAAAAGAAAAAAAGAAGCCAATCCATCATCAACTTAGAAAATATCTACGACCAAGGATTCCATATTTGCAACCTGTACTATGGAAAACGTAGAGAAAACGATGAAAGTTGTATGTTTTGTACGGAAATCTTGTATAGCGAAGATTAATGCGTGAAAAGAGCAAGATTGTCATATAAAAAGCCAATAAAGTACTAAAAAGAGCCTGTCCATGGACGGGCTCTTTTGTTATAATAAAAGATGAAATCGTTTTAACTTTTTTGGGGGCAAAAGTATTATGAATCAAAAACAATCAAAACCAAATGTCATCCTCATCGTAGTGGACCAAATGCGTGCCGATGCATTATCCATTAACCGTAGTGATGACTTAGTAGTGACACCAACGATGGATATGATGGCCAGCATGGGATATAACTTTGAGAATGCCTACTCGCCAGTGCCAAGTTGTGTGCCTGCTAGAGCAGCTCTTTTAACTGGGATGGATCAAGAAGCGTCAGGAAGAGTCGGATACGAAGATGAAGTGCCTTGGAACTACACGAATACACTTCCTCAAACATTCAAGGATTTAGGGTATCAAACAGAATGTATTGGGAAGATGCATGTGTATCCAAGCCGTAAGCGCATGGGATTTGACCATGTTCTCTTACACGATGGCTACTTACATGTCGACCGCAAATACAATAAAGCATACGGAGAAACGTTTGAACATTCGAGCGATTACTTGGATTGGATCAAACAAGAACTCGGCAGCGATGCAGATATTATCGATGATGGGGCGAACTGTAATTCATGGGATGTCCGTCCTTTTGAACTTCCTGAAAAAAATACCACCCAACCAACTGGATTGTGAGTGAAAGCATTCGTTTCTTGAAGAGACGTGACCCAAGCGTTCCGTTCTTCTTGAAGATGTCGTTTGAAAAACCTCATGCGCCTCTCAATCCGCCGAAGTATTTCTATGATTTATACATGGATAAATTAGGGGACGCATCGGACTTGCATATTGGGAACTGGGAAGAACTCGAAGAGAAGATTCCAAGCCTCTATGCCAAACGCGGTAAGATTCCAGCGGACGCGCAAAAGAGAATGTTGGCAGCGTACTACGGTTTAATCACGCATATCGATAATCAATTAAGTCGCTTTTTTTAACAGCCGTTGAGGAATTTGATTTACTCGAAAAATACGATTTTTCTGGTTCGTGAGTGACCACGGGGATCAACTTGGGGAACACTATTTATTCCGCAAGGGTTATCCTTACCAAGGAAGTATTAAGATTCCAGCGTTTATCTTCGACCCAGGTAACTTGATTGCGGGTACGAAGAAGAGCGTCACACAACTCGTGAAGATTCAAGACGTTTTCCCTTCACTTGTAGAGCTTGCGACAGGTGAAAAAGTTGAAACAGACGGTAAGAGCGTTCGCCAATTATTATTCGGCGAATTTGCAGGTTGGCGTAATGAATTCCACGGCGAACATAGCCTAGGTGAGGATTCGAGCCAATATATTTTAACAGATGAATGGAAATTTATTTGGTTCCCTGTCAAAGACGAGTATCAACTCTTCCATATGACAGAGGATCCAGAGGAAAAATGCAATTTAATTGCGGAAACGAAGTATGCTTCTCTTGTGAACGAGTTTAAAGCGAAACTTGCTCGCATTTTACAAGACAGAGAAGAGGGCTTTGTGAGAGACGGGCAACTTTGCCAAGTACCATTAGAACGCATCGTTGCCACTCTAAAGAGAGGTCGATAGTATGAATTTTGTGCCTTTAAAATCTGGCATCTTTCAAATGGGAGATGCTCTTGGCCAAGGCTTTATCGAAGACCATGAGGCACCACCAGTCATGAAAAAGGTGCTTGCGTTTGAAATCGCGGATACGACCGTGACGAATCGTGAGTTTAAAGCCTTTATAGATGCGACAGGTTATACCACAACGGCAGAAACGATAGGAGATTCTTATGTATTTCACCTACTCGTTGTGCCAGAAAAAAGAGCAGAGTATGGACATGTATCAGGCTCACCTTGGTGGCTTCTAGTGCCCGGTGCTTGTTGGAATCATCCCACAGGGCCCGAGTCTTCCATTGACGATGTAATGGACCATCCAGTGGTGCACGTATCTTTGCAAGATGCATTAGCTTATTGTGATTGGGCAAACGTGAAATTGCCGACAGAAACGCAATGGGAATACGCAGCACGTGGTGGGACAACCACGCAGTTTCCATGGGGAGATGAACTCGAAGAAGACGGAGAGTTTCATGCCAATACGTGGCAAGGGGATTTCCCTAATACGAATACGAAAGCAGACGGATTTTTAGGAACCGCACCCGTGAAGAGCTTTGAACCAAACGGATTCGGACTCTATCAAATGATTGGAAATGTCTGGGAATGGTGCTGTAATCATCGCGGAATTCCGTTTGAAGAAATCGAAGAAGACGCTTCTCGCCCTATTAATTTTGAATACGAATATGCCATTCGTGGAGGGTCCTTCTTATGCCATTGCTCATACTGCAACAGGTATCGCGTCGCCGCCCGTAATGGCGCATTGTGGGACTCAACCTCGAGCCATTTAGGATTTAGATGTGTCCGTAATGTTGGAGGTCGCTAATGCATATTATTATTTATAGTATCATCGTCCTCGGCGCGACGATGATTGGAGCCATCACTGGCTTAGGTGGCGGTATTATTATCAAGCCAGCGTTTGATTTTGTGGGCATCGATACCACGAGCATGATTAGTGTGTACTCGACTGTGGCCGTGTTTACGATGTGTCTTGTTTCGATTTATAAACGAAGTAAGCAAGGCTTTCATGTCCAAAAACAAATCGCTTTAGGTCTGGCGTTCGGGTCGATTGTCGGTGGGAAGATTGGAGATGTGATTTTCCTTCATGCAGTAGACAGCTGGGGCAGCCAGGTAGTGAGCGCGACACAATCCGTGATTCTATTCTTATTACTCGGTGGAATTATTTTTATTCACGCTCAATAAGGAAAGCATTCGAACGCTAGAAGTCTCAAACCTTGTGGCGATTGTGACGATTGGGCTAACAGTTGGTATGATTTCTGTTTATCTCGGCATTGGCGGAGGACCGCTGAATATTGCACTTTTGGTTTACTTCTTCTCGATGAAAGCCAAAGACGCAGCAGCGTATTCCATTTTGATGATTTTCTTTGCACAGATTATTAAGATGGGCACTGTCATTCGTGACTTTGAAAAAAATACAACAATGTCAGTCTCGTGATTTTAGCGATTGCGATTTTTTTGCGGTACTCGGTGGTTGGATTGGAACAAAAATCCAATCGAAACTCACGCACGAAGCCGTTGAAAAACTCTATCTAGGACTGATGGCTATTTTAGTATTTATGACCGCCTTCAATGTTTTTAAATTTATCGGAGTATAAACAAACACCCAAGCAGCTTTGCTTGGGTGTTGCTGTTTGTGTTCAATCGTAGAGGAAACCATCATAAAATTTATAGCATGTTGATTATGGAAAATCTTACGGATTTATTTATGCATGAATCTCTTTGTAGACTTCTTGTTTCTTCAAACCAAGATGTTTTGCAACAGCCTTAATCGCATCTTTTTGTGTGAGGTTTTGATGCTCCATAAACCAGTCGACTTGTTCGGCAATCGAAAGTGAAGCGTCTGGAGTATTTTCTTCTAACGCACCAGTTAGAGCAGTTGTCACTTCGTCTGGATTTTTAGAACCAATCAAGATGCAGCATTCGCCTTTTAATTCTTCCTCGTTTACAAGGGCAACGAGTTCTGCGGCTGTTCCGCGAATAAACTCTTCGTAAGTTTTCGTCAACTCACGGCATAACACAACAGATTGGTGTTCGCCGTAGACGGTTTGAATCGCCGAGAAAGTATCTTTCAATCGGAAAGGTGATTCGTATAAAATCACAGTCTCGCTATGCGTGCGCAATTGCTCGAGGGCTTCGATTTTTTCTTTCTTTTTACGTGGTAAGAAACCATAGAAATAGAAAGGTTGAGGAACGAGGCCGCTCGCGATAAGAGCCGTAATTCCCGCGTTCGCCCCTGGAAGAGGAATCACTGGGATAGCAACTTCAACGCAGGCTTGCACGAGTTCAAAACCTGGGTCACTAATCGAAGGTGTACCAGCGTCGCTCACTTGTGCGATGTTTTTTCCTTCTTGCAACCACTCAATGACCTGAGGGATTCTCTCCTGAGTATTATGTTCATGGAAACTCTTTTGCGGAGTCTCGATTTCAAAATGATTGAGTAACTTTTTGCGTATGACGTGTATCTTCGGCTAGGATTAAATCCACGTCGCGAAGAGTATTAACCGCGCGGAAAGTCATATCTTCTAAGTTACCAATCGGAGTAGGAACAAGGAATAGTTTTCCTGTGCCTTCAGTCCGATAACTCTGTTGTCTCATGAGGCTGTTCTCCTTCTAAATAAATAATGACAGGACGGTCGACACTTGCGCCAATCGTCTGTAGAAATGTTTCCTTTTTGGGGCGAGAGAACTTCTTGAACGCCGCTTCCGCCTTCATCGCTTCTTGCTTTGTGGCAAATTCTTTAGCGTAGAGCAGTGTCACGGGAGTTCTCACCCTTGTATATTTAGCACCTTTTCCGGCATTGTGAGTCGCGATTCGTTTTTCCAAATCGACTGTATAGCCGGTATAAAAGGTCTGATCCTTGCAGAGAAGGACGTACATAAAAAACTGGCTCATGCGTCGTCCCCCCAGAGGATGCTTCTAATCTTCTGCGTATATTCTTGATGCTCGTCGAAAACCGTAATCGGTGGCAATACTTTAAGACCTCCTGGTAGTCCATCCTTCATTAATTCTATGAGGACGATGTTGCTTTCTTTGCCTTCTTTTGGATAGACAAATTGCACGCGTTTCGCTTCGAGGCGGTGATGCCTTGCCTCGGATAAAATATCCGTGAGGCGGTCGGGTCTATGAACGAGATAGGCTTTTCCTTTCATCTTCAATAACCCTGAAATCGTCTTGAGTAAGTCTTCGAGTGGCAAATGCACTTCATGACGGGCAATCGTGTAAGCTTCCTTCAAATTGGTTTGATTGGTTTCCTTCACCTTGAAGTAAGGCGGATTGCACGTAATAAAGTCGACCGAGTCTTTCGGGATAATGCCTTTCAACTGACGAATATCCTGATTGATAAAGGTGATGCGGTCTTCTAAGTTGTTGAGTTGGTTGGTACGCATCGCCATGTCCCAAAGCTGTTCTTGGATTTCAACAGCGGTAATGTGATTTTTGGTTTTATGGCTGAGTAAAAATGCCACCGCACCATTACCAGAGCAGAGATCCACGATTGTAGCTTTTCTACTTTTGGCGATATTGGCAAAGTCGGCTAAAAGGACGGCATCCAGCGAAAATGAGAAGACCTCACGACTTTGAATGATATCGATATTTTCTTTTTCGAGTCGATCGAGTCGCTCATGCGATTTCAATGGGACTTCCTTTTTTGTCATTACTTTCCAACTCCTACAATTACTGTATTCAAAGTGTAACAACAAATTGGTAATGGCGCAAGAAGGGACACTATATAAGAAAGATTCCTTCGAATTCCTACGGATTTATTTATACATTGCTGTAATGGGGTACCGGTTCGAGCCAAGGTCTCTCACCTTTAAAGCCTCAAAGAGGATGTACGGAATAAATTCCTACATTCTCTATTTCGCATTTAATACAATTCCCCATTACTGCAAGTATAAAATCCGTTGAATTCTACGGAATCTTAGAACGTCATTATCAAATTGTAGGGGGAGGAAAGATAAAACACTCGATATACAACTTTAGGTTTAGAGAAGTTTGGACGAAAAATCCACCTTAGGACCTATGTTTTCGTTTTGGAAGTTCGGTACACTAAGAATGTAATCAAGAACGAACCGATTTAAGGGGGAAACGAAAATGAATCAAAAAGATAGAATTTTAGAATTAGTAGACAAAGGAATTATTTCAGCAGAGGAAGCAGTAGTCTTACTCGAAAAAATGGGTGAAAAGGCTAGTGCAAAAGAACAACCAACTTCAAGCCAAGTCGATTCTGTATTAGAAGGCGTAGCGAGTGTATTTACAAAATTCTCAGCTCAAAGCGACCAAACAAATGAATCGATTCAAGCGGTCTTAAAACGTACAAAAGAAATCGATCGTCGTATCGATGAAATCAAAACGGCTGAGCAACTTGAACCGTTGACAGTGGATGAAGAGATGGAACTGGTTCGCTTGCAAGAAGAAGCGGAACAGTTGAATAACCAATATAAGAGCTTGTTACAAGAGAAGAAACAAGCCGATGAAAAATGAAAGCTGAAAAGAAAGAAGAATGGGAAGAAAGCTTTAAGAAAGCGAAGAAGAAAGTGCAAGACACTGACTGGGAAGATAAAACTCGTAGAACAGCGGGAAATATCTCTTCATGGGCTGCAAAATTCGCAGACTCAATTGTGACAGCGGTGGGATCAGTTATTCAAAATACAGAAGTGAACATGCCTTACTTAGAAGCCAAAAACGGCAAAAAAGTACCGTATCATTTCCATCAAGTGATTGATGATGCGAGTATTCTCGATTTCAAAGTGGCCAACGGAATTGTTCGTGTGAAGACTGTTCCTGGTAACACAATGACGATTGAAGGAAATTGCCGCGTGGCTGCGCAAGACGAAGAGTTCTTCGATGCGGAAGGATTTGTTCGTGACCGTGTGAAGGTTGGCGTGGACGACGATAAGATTGTCATCAAGAGTGTCAGCAAGCGCGTATACTGCGACTGGACCATTTCCCTTCCGCAAAAAGTGTATGATTATGTAGCCATCAAAGGATTGAATACAACACTTCATTTGAAGGAATTAGAAGGAAAAGATTATTACTTCGAAGTGGATAATGGAGATATTCGCTTGAAGGATGTCAAAGGGGTTCTTCTTGAAGCAGAAACTGTAAACGGCAACCTTAAATACGAACACCTCGAATTCAAAGATATCGTGTCTGAAACGGTAAACGGAAATATCCATCTCGATGGTAAGTTCCTTGGTACAAAACTAGAAGCCGTGACAGGGAATATTAAAGTATCAGTGGCACATCCTGAAACGAAAAAAGTCGATGTGGAAACAGTAAACGGCAATATTAAAATCGAAGTTGCTGAAGAAGTCGGACTGGAAGCCGAAATTGAAACGTCACTTGGTTCGATTCACTTTGATGAAACAGTCTTTGAAGTGATTCGACAAACGAAGGATTTAGCAGAAAGAAGTGCATTGATTCGTAAAACTCGAAACTCAATGACAAGAGTAGTCGCAGAAACTACAACTGGAAATATACAAGTAAATCAGCTACAATCAGATTCAAGTAGCAAGAAAGAAGGATAAACAAAATGAAAAAATTAAGACGCTCAAGAAAGAACAGAGTTGTTTGTGGGGTTATGGGCGGTATTGCAGAATACTTCGATGTAGATCCAACAATTGTACGTGTGCTGTTTATTATTTGTAGTTTCTCAGGTTTCCCTATCATCCTTTACATCTTACTTGCTATCATTATTCCAGAAGAAAGCACTGGGTATTATCGTGACAATAGACGCAGAAATACTTACTATTACACTTCTGGAAGCTCTCGCCCGCGTAAAACGGCGCGCCGCGTAGAGGAAGATGATGACGACGATTGGAGTGATTTTTAGTGTCATTTACTAAAAAAATTGCCATCAACACATTAGGGTTCTTGGTAATTGCGTGGTTTGTTCCACAATTTTACGTTACGAACTGGGTTGCAGCGCTTGTTGCAAGTATCGTTCTTGCGGTACTAAACCTATCTGTTAAACCGATTTTATTCCTTTTAACATTACCAGTTACAATTGTAACGTTTGGATGCTTTAGCTTTGTGTTAAATGCGATGATGTTAAGCTTAACATCATTGTTTGTAGGACCTGGATTTACTTTTGCGAGTCCATTCATTACCTTAGTGGTGAGCGTTCTGTTAACGATTTTCCAACGCTTTGTTGAAAATCTAGTTGACTAATAGACCAAACAAAAAAGCGACCAATTGGTCGCTTTTTTTGTTTGGATTCAATTAGTATTTCACAACCATTAATTGGCCGTTATTGTATTCTGCAAGGAATACATCTGAAACATCTTGAATATCTTGAGCAGCTAGTTGTTCAGTAACCCAATCTTCTGTTTTGTCGATGACTTCTAAAATGTTTTGTTGAATGACACCATCTGTAATGATTGGATATTTTGGATTTTCTTCTCCAGATTTTGTCAGGATGAGTTGACCATTTTGCTCTAAAATTGCACTTTTTACATCGCGAATAGAGAAGACTCCTTGTGAACGTAATTTAAAAGCAACTTCTTGAGCCGTTAGACCAGCTAAACGCACATTTTCAACATCAATTTTCCCATGTTTAATTAATTGTAAAGGTTCACCGTCAAGCATCTTCTTCACTGTACGATTATTTGTTTTTACCCAGCGAAGGGTTAGTACTAACGCAAACCAAATTAATAAGATGATGCAGTATTGTAAGATGGTAATGGATGGATTATAAATCACACCCCGAGAATTCCCCGAGTACATAGTTTTTGTATTTGGTCACTTGCAGATGTAGGGAGCGAGGTTTCCCTTTCCCAGTGTAGTTGATTACAACAATTAATGATAATAGTCCAAGTGCAAGTTTGATTGCGACATCGATATATGAAAGGTTCAACTTATTCAGCCTCCTTAATCGTAACTTTTGGATTTTGCAATTCCATTTTTTCGAGTAGGTAATGTTCCGGGCTATCTCCTGTTAATACTCGATAGAATTGATCGCCAACTTTGACGATGGCTCCATCCTTTGCGGCTTCAGTATTAATATAGACATCTTCTTTATTAACATGTAAATCTTGAGCGATCGTTTCAACGAAGCGAAGGGCTCCAGAATATTGATTTTCTGAATTTTTAGAAGACTGTAAGTCAGCAATCTTAGAACCAGCAAGAATTAAGATACCGATGACGGCGATTAATGCTAATTCGCGAAATTTTGTGTCTTGTTTATTTTTAAAATAACGATATAAGGCAATTGCTAAAACGGCAATGACGAAGAGTATTAGTCCTAATTGAATATAATCAATTTGTTGAACTTTACTTCTTAAAAATTCATATGAATAAAATATCATGTTTTTCCTCCTATTCAGAAACTTAGCCTATTATATAAAATTCTATAAAATATTCAAGTAGGTTGCTCAATTTTTAAAAAAAAATATTTTTTAGATTATTTGGCAGAATGAAAAGAAGTTTAATAAATTCTAAAAGCATACAAGAAAGCGCTCAAATATGGTATAGTAGAAGGGTATAAAGAAATGAGGGATAATATGAAAAGTGTTACGGTTAGAGAATTAATCAAGAATATTCATTTAAAACCAATTTATGGAGAGGAGTATCTTGACCGTCCAATCGTTACAAGTGAAATTTCAAGACCGGGATTAGAATTAGCAGGATTTTTAAATTTCTATCCAGCAGAACGTATCCAGTTATTAGGTCGTACAGAAACTTCTTTTGTGGCATCCATGGATGAAGGGATTCGATTAGAAGTGATGGAACGTCTTTGTAAACCAGAGACACCATGTTTTATTATTTCAAGAAACTAGAACCGCCAAAAGAATTAGTGGAAGCTGCTGCAAAAGCGCAAATTCCAATCTTACAAGCAACTTCGAAGACAACACAAGTATCAAGTAGTGTCACAAACTTCTTAGAAGGAAGATTGGCGGAGCGTTCTTCGGTACACGGTGTATTACTCGATGTATTCGGAATTGGTCTGTTGATTACAGGTGAAAGTGGCGTCGGTAAATCTGAAACTGCGTTAGAGCTTGTGCAAAAAGGACACCGTCTTGTTGCGGATGACCGAGTAGAATTGTATCAATACGATGAATTAACATTAATCGGGGAAGCACCAGAAATCTTGAACAACTTAATCGAAATCCGCGGTGTTGGTATTGTGGATGTGATGACGCTCTTTGGTGCAGGGGCAATTCTGGATCAAAAACAAGTCGATTTAGTGGTTCATCTTGAAAACTGGACACCTGATAAGAGATATGACCGTTTAGGTGGATATATGGAAAATGTTGAATTGTTGGGTGTTGAGGTTCCGAAAATCCGCATCCCAGTGAAGACTGGTCGTAACGTTTCGATTATCTTAGAAGTGGCATGTATGAATTTCCGTGCGAAGAAAATGGGATTCGATGCAACAGAAAGCTTCACGAATCGTTTAACACAATTAATTGCAGAAAATAAAGAAGTTTAGAGGTTAGTTACATGAATGTTTTAGAAATGGTTTCGGCCATTAATCCGATTGCGTTTGAAATCGGTGGATTACAAGTGCGTTGGTATGGGATTATTATTGCTTTTGCAATTTACTTAGCAACAACATTGGCGGATAAAGAAGCCACTCGTAAAGGATACCGTAAAGAATTTATCATCGATTTAGTATTTTGGGCTGTGCCTCTTGGATTCGTGGGTGCGCGATTGTACTATATTCTATTTGAATGGCAGTACTACTTAGCAAATCCTGGTGAAATCATCCAAATTTGGCATGGAGGAATAGCCATCTACGGTGGTGTCATTGCCGGTGCAGCAACTGTCTACTGGTTTGCGAAAAAAGAAAAAGTATCGTTTGCATTACTCTTAGACATCTTGGCACCTGTCGTTTTACTCGCACAAGCGATTGGGCGCTGGGGAAACTTCACAAACCAAGAAGCGCATGGAGAAGCTGTAACGCGTGCATTCCTAGAAGGCTTGCATTTACCAACTTTTATTATTGAGCAAATGCATATTGATGGTGTTTATTACCATCCAACTTTCTTATATGAATCACTTTGGTCTTTTGTCGGCGTATTGAATTTTATTCTACTTACGCAGACGTAAAGGCGTAAAAGTCGGAGAAATCATGTCAGGATACTTATTATGGTATTCATTTGGCGCTTCTTTATTGAAGGAATGCGTACAGATAGCCTCTGGATGTTTGGTATTATCCGAATTTCGCAATTAGTCTCAATTGTGTTATTCTTATTAGGCATCGCTATTATCGTGGTGAGAAGACGTAGAGTTCCAGCCGTGCCAGATTATGTATCGATTGACGATCCACAATCTCCAGTATTGTTTGGAAAAGCGTAAAGGAGAACAACTATGACAAAAGTAGCTATTTTAGGAGCAGGTTCATGGGGGACAGCACTGGCAATGGTGCTCGCAGAAAACCATCATGAAGCTCGCTTATGGGGAAATAACGAAGCTCAAATTCAAGAAATTAATGAGCGTCATACGAATGAACATTACCTTCCAGGGGTGTTTCTGGACCCAGCAATTCGAGGCTATTTAGATTTAGCCGAAGCCGTGAAGGGTGTGGATGCGGTCTTATTCGTACTCCCAACAAAAGTCATTCGTTTAGTAGCCAAACAATTAAATGGATTGCTTGAAAACAAACCGATGATTATTCATGCAAGTAAAGGGTTAGAACAAGAAACGTTTAAACGTATTTCAGAAATTTTAGCAGAAGAATTGGACCGTGACAGCTACGAGGATATCGTGGTGTTATCTGGACCAAGTCATGCCGAAGAAGTGGCGCGCCGTGATATTACAACCATCACTGCAGCATGCGAAAACTTGGAATCTGCTAAATACGTGCAAACTCTTTTCAGTAATTCTTTCTTCCGTGTTTATACAAATACGGACTGTGTCGGAGTGGAAATGGGAGCTGCACTTAAAAACGTTATTGCGGTTGGAGCAGGGGCTCTTCATGGTTTAGGCTATGGGGACAATGCAAAAGCTGCGTTAATGACAAGAGGATTATCAGAAATTAGTCGCCTAGGAATTGCTTTTGGAGCAGATCCACTGACCTTTATTGGACTTAGTGGTGTGGGCGATTTAATCGTAACATGTACGAGTATTCATTCTCGTAACTGGAGATGTGGGGACCAAATCGGGAAAGGCATTCCGCTTCCAACGATTTTGGAAAATATGGGAATGGTTGTAGAAGGGGTAGAAACGTGTAAAGCCGTCTACGCTTTGGCACAAGAGAAGAACATCGAAATGCCAATTACAACTGCTGTTTACAATGTTTTATATAAAGGACATGATGTTCGCGAAGAGATTCAACGCCTAATGGGTCGTGAATTTAAATCAGAAGCATCAATTAAAGAACACCAATAAACCAAATCGGAGGAAACAGACCTATGACAAAAGTTAGAAAAGCCGTTATTCCAGCAGCAGGACTCGGAACTCGTTTCCTTCCAGCAACAAAAGCGATGGCGAAAGAAATGCTGCCAATCGTAGACAAACCAACGATTCAATATATCGTTGAAGAAGCTCTAGCATCAGGGATTGAGGATATCTTAATCGTAACTGGTAAGAGCAAACGTCCAATCGAGGACCATTTCGACTCAAACATCGAATTAGAATCAAACCTTGAAGCAAAAGGGAAGACAGAGTTGTTAGAACTTGTTCAAGAAACAACAGGAATTAACTTGTACTTTGTGCGTCAGTCTTATCCAAAAGGGTTAGGAGACGCGGTTCTTCAAGCAAAAGCATTCGTAGGTGGCGAGCCATTCGTGATTATGCTTGGGGACGATATTATGCGTGATGAAGTGCCTTTAACCAAACAATTGATTGAAGGGTACGAAAAAACTCATGCTTCAAATATCGCGGTAATGGAAGTTCCTCATGAAGAAACGTATAAATACGGAATTATCGATCCTGAAAGCCAAGTGGAAGAGGGATTATATAATGTACGTCGTTTCGTAGAAAAACCAAAACCAGAAGATGCGCCAAGTAACTTAGCGATTATCGGTCGTTACTTATTAACACCTGAAATCTTTTGAGATTTTAGAAAAACAAGAACCAGGTGCTGGGTGGCGAAATTCAATTAACAGATGCCATTGATACATTGAACCTTACTCAAAGAGTGTTTGCGAAACAATTCAAGGGTGAACGTTTCGATGTGGGTGACAAGTTTGGATTCATGAAGACAAGTATTGAATTCGGTTTGGAACATCCAGAAATCAAAGACAATCTAAAACAATACGTCATTGAATTAGGTAAAAAAACTCGAAGGAACTTTGGATGAGCAATAAAGTTGCCGTTTTTAAAGGGAGTATCTTACACTTAAAAATGAAGAGGAGCGTTGGACTATGTCTCAGCGCTCTTAGTTTATACAAAAGGAGAATCTCTGATGGAAGAAAGAACAATTTATGATGTAGTCATTATCGGAAGTGGCCCTGGTGGGATGACCGCAGCGCTATATACTTCTCGTGCAAATTTAAAAACATTAATCCTCGAAAAAGGTGTTCCTGGTGGAGAATTATTAAACACTTCGGATGTAGAAAACTATCCTGGTTTCCCTACGATTTCTGGGCCAGAATTAGCCGACAATATGTATAAAGGTGCGATGCAATTCGGTGCAGAATATGCTTACGGCCAAGTTTCAAAAATTGAATTAGAGGGCGACCTTAAAGTGATCACAGCCGGCAAGAAAACATACTATGCTTATGCAGTAGTTATTGCGACGGGGTCTTATCACCGTAAATTAGAAGTTCCAGGTGAAGAAGAATACGCTGGACGTGGTGTTTCATACTGTGCGGTATGTGATGGAGCATTCTTCAAAGATAAGAAAATCTTCGTCATCGGTGGAGGAGACTCAGCCGTAGAAGAAGGAACGTATTTAACACAATTCGGACAAAGCGTAACCATCGTTCACCGTCGTGACCAATTACGTGCGCAAAAAGTATTGCAAGACCGTGCATTCGCCAACGAAAAAATCGACTTCTTATGGAATTCAACCGTTGAAGAATTCGTAGGAGACGGTTCTAAAATCACAGGCGTTCGCGTAAAAGATGTAAATACAGGCGAAGTAACAACGCATGATGCGGATGGTGTCTTCATTTATGTAGGCCTATTACCAGTTTCTGATCCATTCAAAGACTTAAACATCACAGATGCTGAAGGTTGGATCGTGACAAATGAGCAAATGGAAACATCTATTCCTGGAATCTTTGCAGTGGGCGATGTTCGTCAAAAAACATTGCGTCAAATCACAACAGCTGTTGGGGATGGCGGACAAGCAGGTCACATGGTTTATAACTACGTGGAAGAAGTTAAAGAAAAATTAGCTAAATAATCGAAGAAACTCTAGTGTGACTCGTGTTGCATTAGAGTTTTTTTATTTTTGAAATGAAAAGAACCAAATTTATATAAAATTTTTCATTATCATTACAAATTCATGGGATAAAATACTTTTTATAAAAATTGTGATAGAATAGATAAAATAAAGAAGGTGGTGAATGAATGAATCGCAAAGTTTTAAAAGGATTAGGAATCGCAGTTTTTGTACTGGCGTTAATGGCATGCTCTCGCAGACCAGAGCAAACAGCCAATAACTCGGCTCCAGTCGTTCAAATTTCTAAAAATAACGCTGAATCTAGTGAGTCTGCTACAGCTCAAGCTACAACGGCTGCGCAAGAAACAACAAGCGATACTACACGCAATGCGAATAATTTAGCGCGTGAGGCCATTGCAGAAATTGAAAAACGCAAAAATGTCGTTTTAGGTGAGAACTATGAGATTATCATTCAGGCACAAACGAATGACTCGGTTGATGTACAAGTACGTCATGTAGAGAATTCGAACACCTCCATTTATGGGTTCTTCCGCTATCATGCCAGTGATAAAGTTAGAAGAGATGGATAGTACCACTGGGGAATTTAAATCAGTAGAGTAATCTCGGAAAGTAGGGTTTATATGACAAACACAGTAAATTTAGATTGGAATAATTTAGGATTCGATTATATTAAAACAGACCTACGTTACATCAGCTATTACAAAGATGGCCAGTGGGACGAAGGTGCATTGATTGAAGATAATGTCTTAAAAGTAGACGAAGCGGCAACAGCACTTCACTATGGACAACAATGTTTTGAAGGATTAAAAGCATACCGTTGTAAAGATGGTAGCATCAACTTATTCCGTGTCGACCAAAACGCTGCTCGTATGGCGCGTTCATGCCGTCGATTACTCATGCCTGAATTTCCAGAAGAACGTTTTATTGAAGCAGTGAAAAAAGTGGTGAAGGCGAACGAACAATGGTTACCACCTTATGGAACTGGAGGAAGCTTATATATTCGTCCATTCATGATTGGGGTCGGAAACAATGTAGCGGTTCGTCCTGCAACAGAATATATTTTCTCAATCTTTGTAATGCCAGTAGGGGCATATTTCAAAGGCGGATTAACACCAACGAACTTCATCGTTTCAGAATACGACCGTGCAGCACACGTAGGTACAGGGGCTGCTAAAGTCGGCGGGAACTATGCGGCAAGCTTACTTCCTGGTAAAGAAGCGAAAGAGCGTCATTTCAGTGACTGTATTTACCTTGATCCATTGACACATACAAAAATTGAAGAAGTAGGGGCAGCGAACTTCTTTGGAATTACTAAAGATAATCAATTTATCACACCTTACTCTCCATCAATCTTACCAAGTATCACAAAATACTCATTGCTTTGGTTAGCAGAACACCGTTTAGGCATGACTGTTAAAGAAGGCGATGTATATGTAGACCAATTAGATATCTTTGCAGAAGCAGGGGCATGTGGTACTGCGGCAGTTATTTCTCCAGTTGGCGGCATTCAAAACGGTGACGACTTCCATGTGTTCTATTCTGAAACAGAAGTAGGTCCTGTCACACGTCGTTTATACGATGAATTAGTAGGCATCCAATATGGAGATGTAGAGGCTCCAGAAGGTTGGATTCAAAAAGTTTTATAAGAATAAATTTTTCAAAAAATCCGTGGTAATCTGAATTGACAAAGCGCACTGCATTTGTTAATATATACCAGTATGAAACTCAATGAGTTAATGAAATAAATTGAATGAGAGGTGTCATCCATGCGTATCAACATTTTATTAGAATGTGCTGAAACAGGTGAACGTTTATACTTAACAAGCAAAAAAACAAACGTAACAATCCAGAGCGTTTAGAATTAAAAAAATATTCTCCAAAAATTACGTAAACACGTTGTCTTCAAAGAAACTAAAAAATAATTTTGAGAAATTCGGAAGAGTTAGGCTGATGCCTAACTCTTTTTATTTTAAATAAATGAATAATAAGACCGCAGGTCTTATACGAATCATTTGGATCTCTATAGTAGCTACAATAGCTGTACCGGCGTGAGCCTTTCGTCTCACTGCCTATCGAGCCTCAAAGCAGTAGTAAGGAATAAATTCCTAACTACTGCTAATTCGCATCGATTACCCTCGCTATTGTTGCTACTATGGACCAAATGATTCTTCAGACCTGCTTGCAAAAAAAGTTAGGGAGTGCTTAACTTTTTGAATTACTTATTTTTTGTTTCTTTGAACAAGGTGTTTAGAAATTTTGCTTCGGGAGGACGAAAGCGAGGTAGTGCGTGCTTCGTACGGGCTAGAAATAGAATAAGGTGCTACTTAAAATCACGTGCTTTGAAATTTTGTTTTGCAAAATAATAGGGAGTTATTTATTCACCAAATCTGGTGAAGAGAGACAGAGCAGGACACTTTTTCTACCTTTTAAGATGCAGTGAGGCTCGCGAGGGGACATGGGATTCTATAATAGCAGTAATAGGGGATGTCGCTAAAAGCGAATTAGCGGGAGTTAGGAAGGTTTCCTTACTCCCGCTTTGAGGTTTAGAGGTGAGAGACTTCGGCTCTAACCGGTGCCCTATTACAGCTGTTATGAAGAAATCCCATGGCCAAAGAGCGAGCCTCCTTCGCTCTTTAAAAGTACAGAAAAGTGGATTTGTTCATGGTTTGTGTTCACAGCAGTGGGGATATCATGTATACTAGAACAGGTGATTATTTTGGAAAAACAAAATTTTATAACGACGGGGCACATTAATCGGGTGATTTTAACGATTGCGACTCCGTTAATGATTAATAATTTAATTCGAACTTTATACAATTTGACAGACGGGTTATATGTGGCGCAACTTTCTGCAGAAGACTTTGCGGCAACCGCGTTTATTTGGCCGTTGAATTTCTTATTTATTTCGCTTGGAATGGGGATTAGTGTCGGAGCGACGGCGCTTATTGCTCAGTATTTTGGAGCAGGAAAATATAGAGATGCGAAGCGTTATGCAGGGAATGCGATGGTATTAACGTATTTCTTTGGGTTTGTGCTGTCCGTACTTGGTTATTTCCTTGCACCTCTATTCGTGGAAATGATGGGAGCAGAGGGAACCTTTCTGGCAAAATCCGTGGCATACTTGAAGATTAACTTTGTTGGGTTGTTCTTTGATTTCTGTTACTTTGGCTATCAGTCCTTGCTAAATGCCCAAGGGAGAACGCGTACGATTACGATGATTAGTGCGGCGTCTTCGATTGCTAACGTTATTCTAGATCCAATCTTTATTTTTGCGACGATTCCTTTTGTCGGCCTCACTGGCTTGAACTGGGGAATTGAAGGGGCAGGATGGGCGACTGTGATTGCAAAAGTACTATTATTAGCACTTGCCATTCGTGCCGTTCGTAAGGAATCAGATATTCAAATCTACTTAAGACATGTCAAAATTGACAAAGAAGTGATGAAAGAAATTCTTAAAGTCGCATGGCCATCTGCCTTTGGGTATGGTGGAGCTGCATTAGGGTTCACCGTTTTAAATGGACTCATTCAGTCGTATGGGACGTCAGTACTGGCTGCGTATTCGATGGTAAACCGTATTTCGGATTTACTAACGCAACCACAGATGGGAATTGGGGCGGCGCTAACAGCCATCATCGGACAAAACATGGGAGCAGGACTCTACGACCGTGCGCATGCTATCTTTAGACGAGCGCTACTATGGGTGCTCATGATTTCAACAGTTGGCTGTATCATCGTCTTCTTCTTCCAGTCTCCGATTCTAGGAGTGTTCATTAAAGATAGAAGCGATGCCGTTCTTTGGGCAAATGCTGTTGAGTATTTGAACTATACCGCCTTTATCATTTTCTTCATGGGAATGTTCTCGGCGTACAATGGATTCTTCCAAGGATGTGGCGTGACGAAATACTCGATGAATATGTCAGTGGGACGACTTTGGGTATTACGCCTGCCAATTATTTGGGTGCTTGGAGCCTTTACAGCACTCGGGGCAACCGGTGTATGGATTGCCATGTTATTATCAAACGCGTTAACGGTTCTTTATGGACATATCGTCTATAAGACAAAGGACTGGAGCACATTACATTATGCGAAAGGAGAGCAGTCATGATTAAAGATTTTATTCATTATTACAAACCGTATAAAAAATTATTCTTACTCGATTTTACCTGTGCGGTGATCGTGGCCATTCTCGAACTTGCCTTTCCAGTAATGGTGAGAAGTGTCATCGATAACATCGTGCCGTCTCAAAACTTACAACAAATTATTCTCGTGGGGGCAGGGCTACTTGCGCTGTATGCCTTCTCGACAACTTTGAACTTTATCGTGGTGTACATGGGACATATTTTAGGGATTAACATCGAAACGGATATGCGCCGTGAGTTATTCGCGAAGGTTCAAAAACAATCCTTCTCGTTCTTCGATAATATGAAAATCGGAGAATTGATGAGCCGCTTATCGAGTGATTTATTCGATATTAGCGAATTGGCACACCATGGGCCAGAAGAATTCTTCATCGCCATTATGACCTTAATCGCTTCGTTTGTGTTGATGTATCAAGTGCATCCAACGCTTGCATTATTGACGATTTTCTTCGTACCGATTATTGCGGTGGCACTTGCGGTATTTAACCGCCGCATGTCTAAGATCAATCGAAATATCTACAAAGGGTTAGCCAATTATACGGCAGGCTTGGAGAATGTACTGAGCGGAATGCGTGTAGTGAAGGCTTTTGCGAACGAAAGACACGAGCAACAACTCTTTGAAGAGCTTATTCAAGAATATCGATCAATTAAAAATTGCTTTTCTATCGCACGATGGGGAACGAGTAGCAGTTTCAACTACTTATTAATGCGCAGTATTAATCTCTTCAGCTTAATCGTAGGAGCGTACTTCACGGTCATTGGTGATCTAACAGCTGGGAGAATTAGTCGGCTACATCTTACTGTCCAATGTGTTCGTGGGACCGATTAATAAAATGAATTCTATGATTGAATTGTATCCAAAAAGGGTTTGCAGGGCTTCCGGCGTTTCAAAGAATTAATGAATGTCGAAATCGATATCGAAGACGCACCCGATGCCATTCCTGCACCTGCTTTTGAAGGACGAGTGGAATATAAAAATGTCGGTTTTGGATATGAGGAAGATAAGAAAGTGTTGGAACATATCAACTTGACGGTAGAACCAGGTCAAACGGTTGCCTTCGTTGGACCAAGTGGAGTTGGGAAGACAACGCTCGTGAACTTATTGCCTCGCTTCTATGATTTAAAAGAAGGGGAAATCTTGGTTGATGGAACCAATATTAACCGTTTCACCTTACAGTCCCTTCGCCGTCAAATCGGTATCGTGCAACAAGATGTGTTCCTCTTTAATGGAACGATTCGCGAGAATGTATTGTACGGTAGACTCGATGCGACAGATGAGGAAGTAGACCGTGCCATCGAGCAAGCAAAACTGAAAGAAGTCATTGAAGATTTAGAAGATGGAGTGGATACACATATCGGAGAACGCGGTGTGAAATTATCCGGTGGACAAAAACAACGCCTCTCAATTGCCCGTATTTTCTTGAAGAATCCTTCTATTTTAATCTTGGATGAAGCCACAAGTGCGCTCGATACGCAGACAGAAAAATTCATTCAACAATCGTTTGACGAGTTGGCAAAAGGCAGAACGACGTTTATTATCGCTCACCGCCTGGCTACGATTAAAAATGCAGACCGTATTATTGTCGTTACAGAAGATGGACTGACAGAAGACGGCACTCATGAAGAATTGCTCGCCAAAAACGGTGCATATGCGGCTTTATACAAAGCGCAATTTAAATAGTAGAAAAATGCGGAGTAGGAATTCGTTTCTTGCTCCGTATTTCTTTTGGCTTTTTTTGAATTTATCGCAAACTATGATACAATGACCCAGAGAAAACTTAAGGAGAACGTTGATGAGTATTTTAAATGTAGAAAAATTAACACACGGCTTCGGTGAAAGAGCCATCTTCAATGATGTTAGCTTCCGTCTATTAAAAGGGGAACATATCGGACTCGTTGGAGCAAACGGTGAAGGGAAATCAACCTTCATGAATATCGTGACAGGTCAATTACAACCCGACGAAGGGAAAATCGAGTGGTCTAAAAATGTAAAGGTGGGATACTTGGACCAACATACCGTCCTTGAACCAGGAATGACGGTTCGCAGTGTTCTTCAAAAAGCCTTCGACGATTTATTTGTGGCTGAAGCGCGTATCAATGAATTGTATATGGCGATGGGAGAAGCAAACGAAGACGAAATGAACGCAATGCTGGAAGAAGTAGGCGAGTTGCAAGAGCGATTAGATAGCCACGACTTCTATATTCTTGATGCCAAAATCGATGAAGTAGCGCGTGCATTAGGCGTTGCAGCCTTTGGGATGGATAGCGACGTAAGTGAACTCAGTGGTGGGCAACGTACAAAAGTGTTACTGGCAAAACTATTATTAGAAAAACCAGATATTTTATTACTCGACGAGCCGACAAACTACTTGGACGTAGAGCACATTGAATGGCTGAAACGATACTTACAAGAATACGAAAATGCATTTATCCTCATTTCGCATGATATTCCGTTCTTAAATAGCGTCGTGAACTTGATTTACCATATGGACAATCAAGAGTTGAACCGATATGTCGGGGACTATGATCAGTTCCAAGAAGTGTATGCGATGAAGAAATCTCAACTAGAAGCGGCATACAACCGTCAACAAAAAGAAATCGCGGACTTGAAGGACTTCGTAAACCGTAATAAGGCGCGTGTGGCAACACGTAATATGGCGATGTCTCGTCAGAAGAAACTGGATAAGATGGAAGTCATCGAATTAGCCAGTGAGAAGCCAAAACCAAAATTTGACTTCAAGACTTCTAGAGCTCCCGGTCGTTACATTTTCCAAGCCGAAGATTTAGTGATTGGATATGACCGTCCATTAACAGGACATGTGAATCTTGAAATGGAACGCGGCCAAAAGATTGCCATCGTCGGTGCGAATGGTATCGGGAAGACGACACTCTTGAAGAGCTTATTAGGGATTATTAAGCCATTGAACGGAAAAGTAACACGTGGCGACTATATCGATCTTGGGTATTTCGAACAAGAAACGCCAAAAGGAAACCGTAAGACAGCCTTAGAAGAAATCTGGGATACCTTCCCATCCATGACACAACCAGAAGTACGTGCAGCGCTCGCTCGTTGTGGATTAACAAGTAAACATATCGAGAGTCAAGTGCAAGTACTAAGTGGGGGAGAACAAGCAAAAGTTCGTTTCTGTAAATTGATGAATGAAGAGTCAAACGTGCTCGTGCTCGATGAACCAACCAACCACTTGGATGTAGATGCCAAAGAGGAGCTCAAACGTGCATTACAAGAATATAAAGGAAGTATATTAATGGTGTGTCACGAACCTGAATTTTACGAAGGATTAGCAACAGATATTTGGGATTTTTCAAAATTCGCATAAAAATTATATTCTTCACTTTTAGGGAAGAAAGTTGATACAACCGCTTAAAAAGCAGGACTTGAATTTAGTTCAAGTTCTGCTTTTTTTGTGCATCAAAAAAA